>Ga0210017_1000734_pt1 | contig 28286 bp, 28 predicted proteins | sample CryGeyCG2014_020_FD_183966 | JGI IMG/M metagenome (GOLD analysis project Ga0210017, IMG submission 183966) | Groundwater microbial communities from aquifer - Crystal Geyser CG08_land_8/20/14_0.20 (SPAdes) (version 2) | ecosystem: Environmental > Aquatic > Deep subsurface > Groundwater | place... | reverse complement strand
TCTCCAAAAGAACCTCCTATCCCGAAGCCGTCAAAAGGCAAAGAACCGATAAATTTTGAAGACTTTTCTCGTAAATCTTTATAAATTCCGCCCTGAACTATCCCAAATAATGCCTGATTTTGATTTTGAGCTGCCGCTAAGCAGCGAATGGCCCATCGGTGAGTGCGCTCCATCGCTTTTTTATTGTAAGCGTGATTGTGAAGCGGCGAAGTGCATTCGTCAAAAGCGAAAATAATATCCGCGCCAATATCTTTTTGAAGCTTGATTGATTTCTCGGGAGTAAATTCATATTTTTTCCCATTATAACTAAATACTACCCCTTTTTCTAAAATTTTGGCATGGCTATTTGAAGAAAAAATTTGTTCTTCGCCGAAACCCCGCAGCAGGCGAGCTTGGTCTCCCGCGCAGCGGGAGTCGCCGTGGCGAGGACAAGCGAAGTCCCGCGCTAGACGGGACGAAGCGGGTTGAGGAAAGAATAAATTTTTTTGTGAATCCAAAATTTTTCCAACTCCATGAGTCTTTCCCCAACCAAGTGAAAAAACCTGGAATCCGCCCGAATCCGTCATTATTGGATTTTTCAGGCCACTCCAAGTATGAATACCTCCGGCTTTTTTTATTTCCGGAATTTTTTTATTAACAAAAAGATGAAAAGTGTTTGAAATCGTCAATTCGAGTTTCGCCCTATTATGGTCGGTTTTATTAAAAAGTTTTATTCCGCCATTTGTAGCAACTATTGATAGATTGGGAGTTTCTATTTTGCCGTGGGGAGTTTTTAAAACGCCGGTTCGAAATTTTCCGCGGCTATTTTTAATTTCAAATTTAAACATCAATTTAAAATTCTACGGGGTCTGACCCCGTAGTTTAAAATCCAAATGACTGCCCGACTATCAGTTTAAAAATAAATCCCGCCAGAGGAGAAAGTATAAAAAATGCAATTGCCAAAGCTAAAAATATCCCGACAACGCCAAGAGTAGCCATGGCATAAGCCGTCTTGGGAAATAAATCCATTAACACTTTTGAGCCGTCAAGCGGCGGAATCGGGATAAGATTAAAGATGCCCAAGAATATATTAATATAAATTATCAAAGCTACGGCAAACAAAAAAACTTCGGAAAAAACGGTTGCCCCGAAAATTCCCGCGAAAACCAGCCGGAGAAAAATTCCCAGGATTAAAGCTATCAAAAAATTCGCCGCCGGACCGGCGAATCCGACCTTAAGCGAACCATATTTTTTGTCGCGCAAATTATAAGGGTTGTAAGGCACCGGCTTTGCCCAACCGATAAACACACCCCCGAAAAACAGCAAAAATAACGGAATAACAACCGTTCCCGTTAAATCTATATGCTTGAAAGGATTTAACGTCATCCTGCCTTCGTCTTTGGCAGTCGAGTCGCCGAGCCTAAAAGCGGCAAAGGCGTGGGCGAATTCATGAAAACTCGCCGAAAGAACGATTATAACGTATAAAAATAGTTTTGTATAAATTGATTCCATTTTTAATTTTTAACTTTTGACTTTTAATTTTAATTAAATTATATTAATTCTTATGAAACAATGCGCAATATGCGGCAAAGGTTCTATTATCCGCGGAGCCAGGAAGAAGCTTCGCAGCAATTATAACCCGACGCCCAAAAAAAGAAAACATCCCAATCTCCAATGGATGAAATCCGCCGAAGGCGGAAGAGTTTTAGTTTGCGCCAAATGCCTTAAGGGCAAAAAATCCTGAATCCTGTAAATACGGGGTGTAGCTTGCCGTTAGGCAAGGGCAGTATCCGCCGAAGGCGGACAAGCGCATGCATGGCCCCGCACTAAAAATCGGAGTGTCGTATAGTGGTAGTACGCATGCATGGGGTGCATGTAGCGGGAGTTCGATTCTCCCCACTCCGACAAACCGAAAAATTACTGCGGGGTATAGGCGCGTCGCAAGGTCCCCTGTTTAAAAATTAACGACATCGCAAGCCGTTATGGTATAGTAAAGAAGTTATTTCCGCGAACATAACAATTCCAAGGCACTATCATATATGATAGTGTATCAAGTCGTTATAGTTTTTTACCAGCCGCTCGCATCTGTTCTTCAATAAATTGGCAACGTTCTAAGGTTTTTTCCGCTTCCCTCTTAGGAAGATAAATTCTTACGAAGTTCTTACGAATCTTACAAAGTTCAACTTCGTAAGAACAACTTCGTAAGAATTTGTTTTTAAAACTTTTGATAATCTTATACGCTATAGCGTATAAGGTTGGTAAAAGTTTTTTACTGAATCGTTACCTTTGGAAGACGCGGAGTTGGAGTATAGGGATTAGGACGCGGAGGATTCGGTAATTGCGGACCCGGACCACCGCCGGAACCGCGCTTGCCGGCGTAAAAACAGCGATAATATCATTTACGAAGAAAAACGAGAGGGAATTTTTATTTAACTATTATCGAAATTTTCCATTACACTATTAAATTTTTGGTTCAACTCGTTGATGATTTTTACGTCATCGTTTATTTTCGCTATTAATTCCGGAATTTTATCTCCGCCGTATTTACCCAAAAATTTGCTCTGCAAAACCTCAAGCAATTTAGTAAGGTCGTCGTTATAGTCTATAAGTTTGCTTATCAAAGAAGTTTCCGAGGTTATTGCCTCTAGAGCCGTTTGGCCCGCCGAGACCGGAGAAATCGCCGATAAATTTTTCGCCATCGTTTCCAACTGAACTGAAAGCTTTATTGCTTTGTCTCTCGCCTCTTTATTGCGTTCGAGCTCTTGGGAAACCAAAATGAGCGCTTCGGTATATTTACCTTCTTTATCAAGCTGGGAGATTTGGCTAAGATTATTCGTTGATTGGCCGGAGATAGCCACTATTTCCGAAGCGATAAGTGAAGCTTGCTGCCGGGCCTGCAAAAAATCGCTGGGAACCTTTTTAGCGTCCGCGAACCAAAACTGAAAAGCGAGAAAAGCCGCCGAAATTATGATTATAAAAAGGATTAACATCTTAATCCTTTTGGGAATTTTTGAATAAATATTAGAAAACATTTCAAAATATAATAACACCCCTTGCCTTAAAAGGCAAGAAATGATAAATTAATCGTGCTAATATTTATTGATATGCAAGCCAATAAATAGCGTGGTTTGTTCGTGAATAAACGACCATTGTACCAGGTATCATAGTATGGTATAATAATACTATGAATGAGAGAAGGGAAAAAGCGGCTAAGCTGAGGGAAAAGGGCTATTCTTATAATCTAATTTCGGAAAAGCTAAAAATCAGTAAAAGCACTTTAAGCTGCTGGTTTAAAGAAACGCCTTTTACCCCTAACGAGCAAGTTATAAAAAGAATTGAAAACGGACCTTTTAAATCGGGGCGGATTAGGCACAACCAAAGAGTTAAAAATATTAAAAAAATAAAACTGCTTGCGGAAAAAGAATTAGGCGTTATCGCAAAAAGAGATTTATGGATGATAGGAATAGGGTTATATATCGGAGAAGGCTCTAAATCATTTGAAACGGCGCAGATTAGCAATTCCGACGCCAATACTATAAAATTAGCAATTAAATGGCTTAAAGATGTTTGCGGACTCAAAGACGATAATATTACAATCGCAATGCATCTTTATCCGGATAATAACGAAAAAAAGTGCATTGACTATTGGAAAAGGATTACCGAGCTTCCAACAAAACAATTCAGGAAAACGCAAATAGACAAAAGAATAAATAAGACTGATTATAAAAGAAGAAAACTGCCCTATGGAACCGTCCGCTTGTCTGTCATAAGTAACGGCAACCCGGATTTCGGAGTAAATCTGCATCGAAAAATAATGGGCTGGATAGAAAGCGTATTTAAACAAATATAATAAGCGGGCGTGGTATAACGGCTATTATGGGACCCTTCCAAGGTCCAGACGAGGGTTCGACTCCCTTCGCCCGCTCTATTAACAAAACGGAACCCAAATGGGTTCCGTTTTGTTATATAAAAACAGGTACTTTGCTATAGCAAAGTACCTGTTTAATAAAATACCTCTGCTATCATATATGATAGCAGAGGTATTTTCCCTATATCTTACTTCTTAAACCTTATTTATTTTCTATCCTCAGATAAGAATAAATATTCAGCGCGGCTTTCATAGCGTCGCCGATTGCGATGTTCCCTTGCTTGTAAAGCACGTCGGTAACGTCTCCAGCCGCCCAAATCCCATCAACGGAAGTCTTTTGCGTTTTCGGGTCAACGACAATTTCGCCTGATTCATTGATTTCAACCAATTCGCTCGCGATTCCACAGTTAGCAACGCGATTGATTGAAATAAAAATTCCTTCGACTGTTAATTCTTTAATTTCGCCGCCTTCATAATTTTGATATTTTAATCCGGAAACCGCTTTATCGCCAAAAATCTCGGTTATTGAAATCCCCGGAATTATTTCCGCTTTGCCGGAATTTCTGACTTTTTCCTGATTAACTTCATCCGCTTTCAAAATTTCAGCGCGGTCTAAAACATAAACTTTCGAGGCGTAATCTAAAAGGCTTATTGCTGATTCAAAAGCGGAATTTCCGCCTCCAACAACCGCGACTATTTTGTCTTTCATTAAAGGCGCGTCGCAGGTAGCGCAATAAAAAACTCCCCTGCCTTCAAATTCTTTTTCGCCCGGAACGTTTAATTTTCGGTGGCTCGAACCCGAAACGACCAAAACCGTCTTTGTCTCAAAAATTTCTCCATTATCCGTTGCAATAGAAAATTCGCCGTCTTTTTTTGTTATTTTTGAAACTGCGGCTTGCTTTATTTCAATACCCTCCTGCGCCCTTAAGTGGGCTTCCAGATTTTTCGCCAAATTAAAACCGGAGACCGATTTGATTCCGATGAAATTCTGGATATCGCCGGCGGTAATCCATTGCCCGCCAAAAGAATCGGCGACAACTAAAGTTTTTATTTTTTTTCTGGCGGCGACTATGCCGGCGCTTATCGCGGCCGGCCCCCCGCCAACTATTATCAATTCATACATAGCTTATTTATTGAAATTCAACGCCTTTTCTATTTCCGGCTTATTAAAGCCAATTATTATTTTACCGTCTATGTCTATGACCGGAACGCCCATTTGGCCGGATTTTTCGACCATTTCTTTTCTGGCGGCTTCGTCATTCGCCACATCGTAATTTTTATATTCAATTCCCTGTTCGTTCAAATATTCTTTTGCCATTTCGCAATATGGACAGGTTTGGGTACTATAAATTTTAACCATTTTTTATCAATAAGGCGCCTAAAGAGAAGACGGCGTTTTCCCGAAGATTTCCCACAAAGAAATTATTAATATAAGCGCGCCGGCGATAATATTGCCCCACAACGCCACGTTTATATCCGAAAATCCCAAAATCCACGGCGAAACAAAAACCCAAACGCCCAATACCAATTGAATCCAATTAAGATGCCTCATTTTTATTTTTATTATTTTTTAAATTTAGGCGACCTTTTATTTATTTTGATTATATTACGAACACTCGTTAATTCAAAGCCAAGCTCAAAAAAATGTCTTCGTAATCAAGTTTGCCCGACTTTGCTGAAACATCGCAATCGGCGAGTTTTTTCACCAAATCTTTGGATAAATATCTTGAGCTTGCCATAAAATTAAAAACTTTTGCCGGCTCTTCTTGCCTCAATAATAATTTTTCCAAATTGACGATTTTTTGCCTTGGAGGTAAATTTCTGGCAACGGAATTTATGAAATTGAACATATTCGGCGCTTTGTAAAAATAATCTCCGGCGTTTCTAACGTCTGAAACGCCTATTTCCGTCTTATCACCCGTTCTCCATAAAATTAATTTCTCCAATTCGTTTATAAAACCCCACATATCGTCCCTGAAATTTTGGGCCAAAAAATCCAACGCCGAATCCGAAATTAAAACTCCCCTTCCTTGAATTTCTTTCTGAGCGAAAAATTTCAGTTTCTCCGCGTTAAGCTCGTCAAACTTTTTCGTCAAAAACGCTTTTTTAAGCAAACTTTCAAATCCATTGGGAACGGAATTTTCAGAGATTAAAACTGTTAAATTTTCGGAGTTAAAATAATTTTTAAGAAACTCTTTTATTTTTTCCGGTTCCGCCTCGGAAATATTTTTTAAAACCGCCATTTTTTTGCTGCCGAAAATAGACATCTGGCTGGCAAAGTCTTTTAATCTTTCAAATTCGCCTTCTTCCTCTAAATCAAAACGCTCCAAAGATATGTTTGAATGCTTTTGCTTATATTCTTCAACTATTTTATTCAATTTTCTCTGCCTCCGATAAGAATCAAGGCCGTATAAAAATATAATCATAGAATCTATTTTCTATTTTCTATTTTCTCATAAATTGCTGTCTTAATAAATTCTCTAAACAATGGGTGCGGTTTTAAGGGTCTTGATTTGAATTCGGGATGAAATTGGGTAGCCACAAAAAATGGATGTTTTGTTTTGGGTAATTCCATAATTTCCATTAATCGGCGGTCTGGCGAAAGGCCTGAAAAAATTATTCCTTTCTTTTCTAAAAGCTCAATGTAATCAGGATTAACTTCCCAGCGATGGCGATGTCGTTCAGAAACCAAATAAGACTTATAGGACTTATAAGCAACTGTCCCTTTTTTAAGAACTGCCGGATAAGCTCCCAAGCGCATTGTGGCCCCATAATTTTTATCTTCCAAATTTTTTTTCTGCTCAGGCATAATGTCTATGACCGGATATTTTGTTTCTCTGTTAATTTCAGTGGTATTGGCGTTTTTCATTCCGCAGACATTTCTGGCGAATTCTATGACCATCAACTGCATGCCGTAGCAGAGCCCCAAAAAAGGTATTTTATTTTCCCGGCAAAATTGAATGGCTTTTATTTTTCCTTCCACTCCCCTATCGCCGAACCCGCCTGGCACAATAATACCATGATAATTTTTCAATTCTTTTAATGTTCTTGAATTTTTTTCAAATTTTTCAGAATCTATCCAGTTTATTACGGGCTTTTTTTGATAAAAATAAGCGGCGTGCTTAATCGCTTCAATAACAGAAATATAAGAATCAATTAAAACAAAATCGCCGGTGCCGAAATATTTTCCCACAATGCCGATTTTTACCGTTTTTTCGCTCTCTTTTATATTTTTAACCAAACATCGCCAGCTTCTTAAATCTTTCTTGCGCGACCGAATTTTTAATTTATTTAAAATTAAATTTCCTAAATTATCTTTTTCAAAATTTATCGGGATTTCATAAATGCTTTCAATATCGGGCGCGGAAATCACTTCTTCTTCTGAAAGATTACAATTAAAGGCGATTTTTGCTTTGCGCTTTTTATCTAAAGAAACAACTGCCCGAGCTAAAATAATGTCTGGCTGAAGTCCGGCAGAATTAAGTGTCCGCACCGCGTATTGGGTCGGCTTGGTTTTAAGCTCGCTGACGTCGTTTTGAAGCGGTAGATAACTTACTAAAACCAAAAGAATATCCCGAGGTTTTTTAATTTTTAACATTCGGATTGCCTCTAAAAATAAAATATTTTGGTATTCACCGACGGTTCCGCCGATTTCCACAATAACAATATTGGCTCGATTTTTTTCAATTGCCTTATCAATTCTGCTTAAAATTTCCAAGGGAATATGAGGAACAACTTCCACGCAACGACCACCATAACCTAAATTTCTTTCCCGATTAATTACTGCCCGATAAATGCTGCCGGTGGTCATATAATTGTCTTTGGATAAATCCCGTTCCAAAAATCTTTCATAATTTCCCATATCCTGGTCGCATTCGGTTCCATCGTCCAAAACAAAAACTTCGCCATGTTCAGTGGGATTCATGGTGCCGGCATCAACATTGACATAAGGGTCAATTTTAATAGCCGTGACCTCAAAACCTCGGGACTGTAAAATTTTTCCAATTGAGGCAACGGCTACGCCTTTGCCAATGCCCGACATCACCCCGCCGACTACAAAAATGTATTTTTTTATATTTTTTGGCATTTTAGACAATAATGCGCGCTTCTGCCTCCAATCTTAATTCTTTTAATAATACCTCCGCAACTACGCGGGCATTTCTCACCCTCTTTTCTATAAACTAAAAGCTTTCCGCCGTATTTTCCGGCAATGCCCGAAGTATCGCGAAAATCGCTTGTTGAAGTCCCGCGCAGACCAATCGCTTTTTTTAATATTTTTTTCATCGCAAGATAAATCTTTTTTATTTCATTCTTTTCTAATTTATTCGCCGGCTTAAACGGGTGAATTTCCGCCTCAAAAAGAATTTCGTCGGCGTAAATATTGCCGATGCCAACAATAACTTTTTGGTCCATCAAAACCTGTTTTATCTTCCGCTTTTCCGGCTTTATTAATTTTATAAACTTTGCAAAATTGAAATTTTTATTCAATGGTTCCGGACCAAGCTCCGCCAAATCCGGCATTTTTAAAACCTCTTTTTCCCCGCCGAATAAAATTTTGGCGAATTTCCGCAAATCCGAAAGCGCCAACTGCCAACCGTTATCAAGATAAAAAATCAGATGAATATAGCCGTTAACTTTTTCTTTAAGCGCGCCGCCGATTAAACTTTTTACTTTCCCATTTTCCATTCTCCATTTTCCTATTAATAGGTGGCCTGTCATTTTTTGGTGAACGAGTAAGAGATGGGGTTTAGGGTTTAGGGTGGAGCGTTTAGTTTGGGTCAGATATATTAGAATATTTTTACCGCGACGCGAGATTTTTTCTATTTTTAAACCTTTTATCTGTTTTTCAAAATCCGCCGGTTTCGGTTTTTTAATAATTTTCGGCGCGTCAAACCAAACGCCGGTAATTCTCCTGCCGACAATTTTTTTATTTAAGTCGCTTACTATTGTTTGAACTTCGGGTAATTCTGGCATGCCCCAATTATAATCTAAAAATAACCACCGCAAAAATTAAAGTTTTTGTACAACGCGATACACAGCATAAATAACGTAAATAAAATTTATGCTGCCGCATTTTTACTTATCACTAACCGCTAAAATTCTTCAGAACTTAAGATGTGCTCCGGCATCGGCAACCCTTTTTCCCTATAAAATTCCTTTATTAAAAGATTGGATTCTTTTATCTCTTTAATTCTTTCCGCTCTCGGGAGATATATTAATATAACCCATACAACAAAAAACGAAAATGCAATCATAAAAAATCCGACAACAACTGAAAAGCAAATTCTTTTAAAATTTAAATCAAAAGAGAAAAAGTCGTCCATATGAATATATACTACTCCAAATGAATTTCTTTGGCAAAACCTTCAACTCTTGAGAGCAGGGCGGGATAGTTTAGTAATTCCGGGTCGTTTTTTAACGTTTTTTCGGCGGCTTCGCGGGCGGTTTTAACAAGCTCCGGGTCTTGAATTGATTTCATTGCCAAATCCGGCAAGCCGGTTTGCGATTGGCCTAAAAATTCTCCCGGTCCCCTTATTTCCAAATCCTTTTCCGCAAGTTCAAATCCGCTTTTAGCGTCAATTAAAGATTTAAGACGCCTTAATGTCGCTTCGTTTGAAGACTCTGAAAATAAAAAACAAAAAGATTGGTGTTCTCCTCTGCCCACTCGGCCGCGAAACTGGTAAAGCTGGGCGAGCCCGAACCTTTCCGAACCCTCTATCATCATAATTGTGGCGTTTGGAATATCCACGCCGACTTCAACAACGGAAGTGGAAACTAAAACGTCTATTTTTCCGTTTTTGAAATTCCCCATAATCTCGGATTTTTCTGTGGCTTTCAATTTTCCGTGAAGAAGTCCAACCCGCAAATCGGGAAAAACCTTTTTTGAAAGCTTTTCGTATTCTTCTTTTGCGGCTTTTGTTTCCCACAACGATAATCTTTTGATCATGCTTGCTTCTTGCTCTTCGGGCGGCTCGATCCGCGGGCAAATCACGAACGCCTGCCTTCCTTTTTTTACCTGTCCGCGGATAAAGGCGTATGCCTTATCGCGATTCCCTGACGAAACGATTTTTGTAATAATTTCTTTTCTGCCTTTCGGAAGCTCATTTATAATAGACAAGTCCAAATCGCCGAAAACAGTTAAAGATAAAGTGCGTGGAATCGGCGTGGCGGACATTGAAAGAAAATGGGGGATAATTTCTGGGTTTTGATCCGCCAATTGCCCACGTTGGCGGATTCCGAAACGATGTTGTTCGTCAATAATAACCAAAGCCAAATCTTTGAATTTGACGCCTCTCTGAATAAGAGCATGCGTGCCGATGACTATTTTAATTTCGCCCGAAGATATTTTTTTTATTAAATCCGGTTTTTTAATTTCACTTTCCAAGTCGTCGCCGTAAAAAATCCGCGCTTCCGAAGAAACGATTAAGGCGACGCCGTGGTTAAAATCTTTGAAAAAATTTTTGAAGGTTTGGAAATGCTGGCGAGCCAAAACTTCTGTCGGCGCCATAAAAGCCGCCTGGCTGCCGTCTTCCGCCACAATTAAGCTCGCGATAGCCGCCACGATTGTTTTACCCGAACCAACGTCGCCCTGAAGCAAGCGATTCATCGGGTGAGATTTTTTGATATCTTCCAAAATTTCCCAAAGCGAAGACTTCTGGCTTTCGGTTAAAAAAAATGGCAAATTCGAAATTAAACTTTCAACTCTTTCAATGTTAATTTCAAACGCCTGCGCTTTTTCTTTTGAAAGCTTCAAACGTTGCCGCAAATTCGCCAATTGCAGCAAAAACAAATCTTCAAAAGCGAATCTTTTCTTCGCCTTTTGCGCTTCTTCAAGAGTTTCCGGAAAATGGATTTTTGAAAGCGCTTTGTTTACCTCCGGAAAGCCCGAACTTATTAGAATTTCTTCGGGAATCGGGTCGCTTAATTTTTCAACATTTTCAAGAACCGGCTTCATCAAATATCTGAACGCTTTGGAAGTAAGCCTTTTCGTTTCCGGATAAACCGGCACCAAACGGCCTGTGTGTTTCAAAGATACGGACTCATCCTGACTGGACACGGACTCGTGTTGACCATAAATAATTCTTTCTATTTCAACATCTTCTTTCCCAAAATTCACCAATAATGCCAAAACGTAATCGGCGCTTTTTAGATAATGCCATACTTGCTGTTTTTCAAATTTGCCGATATAAGGTAGCGCTTTTATTTCTAATATAATTTTCCCCTCAACAATGAAGTCGGGCCTGTAAGTGCCAATTTTTTTATCATCATATTTAATGTCTATCTGCTTTTCTTTCTCGTAAGACAATTCTCTTTTTATAAATTCCTCTTCTAACGCTTTCTGATAGATACTTTCTTTCTGGCCAAGCCCCAATTGTTTTTTTACATCAAACGCAGCACCTCTTATTTTATAAGTTATATCTTCGTATAATAATTTAGAATCTTTTTTCTCGTTGTCCGCTTTAGTCCGCGTATAGTCCGCTTCGGTCTGTGTGATGAGTTCGTGTGTTGGATGCGAAAGACAAATTCCACCTTTCGCAGTTTCAACAACCTTGCCGGCCAAATTAAACACTCTTCCCTTTTTCAGGATTGAAAGAAGGAATCTTTGGTTAAACCAAACCGCCTTAATACTTCCGCTATCGTCGGCAATCAGCGCCTCAATTATAAACATTTTCTTCTTCCAGGTGTAATGAGGTTTTATTTCGGAAATCACACCCGAGATTGTGGCGATTTGGCCGACTTTCAAATCGGCGATTTTTGAAATGTTTGAAAAGTCGTCGTAACGGAAAGGAAAATGCCAAAGCAAATCCCTTACGGTTTTAATGCCAAATCTTCCAAGACGTTCGGCGAATTTCGGGCCGACGCCGTAAATGTTAATAAGAGATTCATTTAACAAAATTTTGGCTGGAAGCATTTCTTGATTATACCGCCATATAGAGTGAAAAATAAACCCCACACATAACTTGTTATGTGTGGGGTAAAAAACCGCCGCTTTTTAGGCGGCGGTTTTTTTCATAAATTCCTTTCCCCTTTCAATAAAGTTCACCTCCAATTCTTTAAGAGAGAATTTTTCTTTGAAATACGCGAGGATTTTTTCTTTATTCATATCGTTCCGGCAAGTATAAACATCGGCGCTGACAAATCCTTTTTCCGGAAAAGTATGAATGCTGATATGGCTTTCGGCTATCATCACAAAACCCGAAATTCCACCCTCATCTTTTTCGCTGACTGGCGGCGTAATAGCAACATATGGCGGCATTAATTTGCGCATTTCTATTTCTTCCGGCAGCTTATTCAGAATATTATAAACCAATTCAAAATTGTTTAATTTTTCTTTGTCGCCTCCATAACCGTCTATCGTGAGATGGGCTCCGAAATTCATTTTTTGTTCTTCCATTTCAAATTGTATAAAATCATAAATTCAAATTAAATTCCCGACTACTATTTTTTTACAACATATGGAAGTGAAAATCAAGGGGGGATAACTTTAAAAAAAGGAGGCGGTCGAACTCGTCGAACACCTCCGCGTGCCTAAATGATACTATAAAGCTTTTCCCATGAAACAACGCGTTCGGCGACAGAACAGACATTTACATGGACATTGTAGCCCCATGAAAATAGAAATCTGCGCGACACGACGCCAACGAGCGGCTCGAGCTTGTCGAGATCGTCATCGACAAAAATATCAAAGCCTACCGCCGCCTTTGCTTTACTTTCGCCATAACCGACGCTGACAAAATCAAGTTTAAGTCCTCGACGAACAGACCATTCTTTGGCGATTTCCATTTCCACTTCCCCCCGAGAAGTTATCACAAGAATTATATGCCCGTCACTGATAAGCCGAGGAAGATAGCGAAGAACGCCATCAACTGGTTTCATAAGCAGACCTATTTCTCTTGTCCCGTAGATTATCCTCTGAAGTTCGCGATACTGCTCGGCAGTAAGATGATTCTCTCCTACCACAATCTCTTTCTTAAACTTCGCGGATGGGATATCAACGCCGTAAAGCTTCTTCGCGCCGTCCGACTTAAGTTTTCCACAATCGGAAATCACGCCGTCAAAATCAAGACCTATTTTCATTGTCTACCTCCAATTTAAAATTAGTATTGCGCTAATGTAAAGGCTAATTTAAAAATATATAGAAATCAATCCTAATAAAAACCGACATTTCTGCCGGTTTATTTTATAATTTCTATTATGTCCTTTACTTGATGTTTTTCCGACTGGAAATTACCGTTCTTTTCCAAAAATTCTATTAAGGGTTTCGGGCTCTCAACATTAACTTGAATTTCAATTTCAATATTATTGTTAGCCATAATTTTTTCTAAATACAAAATACTGCCTACTAAATACTATTTTATTGTGTCCCTGAGCCGATTCGAACGGCTGGCCTCTTCCTTCGCAGGGAAGCGCTCTAATCCGCTGAGCTACAGGGACATATTGCCGATTTTGAGGAAAATTAACGTTTAATCAATAAACATAATTGATTTGTTAATTCTAACAACTCTTTCCTTATATTACTATCCGAATAATTAATAAAGCAAATACCCATAAAATTTTTTCTAAATCGCTTTTTCCTGCTACGCTTTTTTATAAATATGCCAGTGAATTGATTTAACGGAATATTTAATAAATCCGACCAAAATTTTTTAGCCTCGCGAATGCCATGATAATAATGGAGGTGCAGTCTTATTTTAAATTTAGCTTCATCTAATTTATAGCATTTTCTTAGAAGTGCTATATAAAACTTGGCCAGTTTTGGATCGGTATTTACAAATCTAAGCCCGCTTACTCCTTCGTGCTTTGCGCCTTCGGCCCAATATAGAGCGGAAAGTATAGATTTTAATAGTCCAATATTTTTTAATGGATAATTTTTTACTTCTTTGCTAATCTTTTTTATTAAAATAGCTTGCTTTTTTTCTTTCTCTCTTTTTTTAGCATCGGCCGCCAACGGCCTAATTTTAGCAAGATGACTTAATTGTTTTTCTCTATCAAAAATACCTGGAAATTTTTTGCTAAACCAGTTAGATAAGGTACTTTTAGGAATATTTAGCAAGTCACGTATTTCTTTATACGTTTTACCACTTGCTCTCAGTTTCTCTGCTTTCTTTTTTAGATTTTCGCCATAGACGCATCCACGCATAATTTAATCGTATAGATTATATACAATATATTTTATTGTCTATGGTTCGAATTGTCAATGAATTAACCGACTTACTTCTTCTGCAGTTTTAAATATTCTTCCACTCCCTTGAGCCAACCGCCTTTAAAATATTTTTTGGGGTCAAATTTGTTGGCAGAAACCCACTCAAACCTATCGTGAACTAGCCCTAAACGAATTTCGCCTCCATTGTAACGCGCTTCATAGCCAATGGCAAAGATGCGGACTTTTGGCTTGTTTGACGCGGTGGCCTCGCGCCGCTCATGACGCATAAACACAACCGGCATACCAAGAGAATAACGGACACCGCTACCTAATTCTTCTTTAACTTTACGCTCAATAATTTTTTCAAATGGCTTTTTGAATTCATTTTTCTTTATTCTGCCGCCGGGCAAATCCCATTCACCGAAAATATCTTTGGTAATCAATAATTTATCTCCATGTCTTAAAAACAATTTTAAAGCGACATAATATAAATCTTTCATAATTAAAACCCAATCAATTTTGAAAGCGAATCGGCAATTGAAGCGTCGTATTCTTGTTCGGGAATATGCTTAATTAAAAAATCTTTTATTTCTTTTTCTTTTTCCGCCGGGAAATTTATTTTTAAATACGGCGAGATTTTTTTATTTGTTTTTAAAATTAATTCTTTTTCCCAAATATCAAAACCGGCAATTTCTTCATATTTATAAAATCTTGAGGCGATTGATTTACCTTTTTGCGGGTCTATTTCCACCCCTTTTTCATTGATAGTGAATTTCCAAACTGCCGGTTTTTGCCCGGCGGAATAAACTATCACAAGATAAGCGATTACCGTGAAAACCGCGAATAGAAAATTTTTCTGCCACACCGAAAACGCTAATAAACAAATCGCGATTATCAAGCCTATCCAATACCAGGAAACACCTTTTTCCCTGTATTCAAATTCCGGCGCCTGCCACTCTATTAATAAAGGCTCTTCTTCTGGATTTTTTGCCTCAATTTTCTCTAACTCAACTTTTATTTTTTTAACTTTTGCCTTATGAGGCTTGTCTTTTGCCTTTTTCATAATTATGATTATTATAGTTAAGAAATTGGAAAATTCAAATGCCCTCGTAGCTCAACGGATAGAGCAGCGCTCTTCTAAGGCGAGGATAGAGGTTCGATTCCTCTCGAGGGCACATAAAATAAAAACATTGCATGTTTCTATTTTATATGTAAAATTTAAAAATAAATCGCCGCGGTAGCTCAGTGGTAGTAGCGCATCCCTGAAGAGGATGGCGTCGGGTGTTCGATTCACCCCCGCGGCACAGTAGTTTATTTTAAGTTCCAAGTTTCAAGTTTTAAGTTTCATGACATGGTGACTATAGTTTAATGGTAAAACTCCGCTCTGTGGAAGCGGCCACGAGGGTCCGATTCCCTCTAGTCACCCAAAATTTTTGTTTTTTCGCTCCCCTCTTTTTATCCCCAAAAAGGCATTGACAAGCCTATGCGAATATATATAATTACCTTGAACATGATGAAATTCATAAACATAACAAACGGCGGCTGAAGATCGGCGAATTTGTTTTGTCGATTTTGAGTCCCGCCCTAAGCGGGATTTTTGTTCCCTGAATGCTGTGTTTAATTCTGAAATTCCGATTTGACGGATTCATTGAAAACAAAATAAGGAGCATTAATGGGTTAGAGACAAAATTAAGAGCGTATGGTGGATGCCTTGACATCAAATGGCGATGAAGGACGTGGCGTGGCTGCGATAAGCTTCGGGGAGGCGCTTAGCAACCTGTGATCCGGAGATTTCCGAATGGGGAAACCCAATGCGGTAAACCCGCATTATCGTACTATATAAATTAGTACGATGCGTACCCGCTGAAGTGAAACATCTCAGTAAGCGGAGGAAAAGAAAAAAACATTTATTCCCTTAGTAGCGGCGAGTGAAAAGGGATATAGCCCAAACCTGTTGTGTCTCACTATCGTTCGACACACGCTGATTTATACGGATTTCGGCTGATTTATGCGGATACTATTTTATTACGTATGTAGTATCGGCATGAATCCGCTTTAATCAGAATTTATCCGCGTCAGTGCCGAGCAATAGTGAGGCACGATAGGGGTTGTAAGGCAGAGGAATTTTTGCCAATCGCGAAGCTCTGAATAAGGGCTGCGCGATTTGCGAAAAATTGGTTACAAATTTTTTTGTTAGCCGAATCCGCTGGAAAGCGGGGCCATAGCGAGTGATAGCCTCGTAGGCGAAAACGAAAAAACCAATTTCTTTGTTCTTGAGTACTCCGAAGACAGCAAGCTTCGGAGGAATCCGCCAGCACTATCTGGCAAGGCTAAACACATTTGATGATCGATAGTGAACTAGTACCGTGAGGGAAAGGTGAAAAGCAGGCCGGCGAGGCCGATGAAATAGAACCTGAAACCATGCGTTTACAAGGAACGGAAGCCCTAAGTGTAAACAGCAATGTTTGCGCGGGGCGACCGTGTGCCTATTGAAGAATGATCCAACGAGTTATTTTGCGTTGCTTGTCCCCACACCTATTTTACTAATTTACTAATGATGTCGATTGATAAAAATAATTTATTCAGAAATAATCCTGATTTATAAAGAAAAAATTTAGTGAAATAGGTGTGGGGACGAGTCTAAGCTCTACGGAGCGGAGGCGTAGCGAAAGCGAGTGTTAATAGCGCGTTTTTAAGCAGCGCAAAATAGACCCGAAGCCAGACGAGCTTGCCTTGGCCAGGATGAAGTTTCGCGAAAGCGAAATGGAGGTCCGAACCAGTTGATTGTACAAAATCTTTGGATGAGCTGAGGTAAGGAGTGAAAAGCTAATCGAGTTTGGTAATAGCTGGTTCTCTCCGAAATAGTTTTAGGACTAGCGCTTCTGTAATATAGACCGGGGGTAGAGCACTGGATGAGTGGTAAAGGACGAAAGTTCGATCATTCAATCAAACTCCGAATACCGGTTTACCCCCACACCTATTCTGCTTGTGATGATAATATTAAGTAAAAACAATTTATTCTGCATAAACTATCTTCTTAAAAATGATATCGTTAGCAGAATAGGTGTGAGGGTTTATTAAGAAGTAGTCAGAACGTGGGGGCTAAGCTCCATGTTCGAAAGGGAAAAAGCCCTGACCGACGTCTAAGGTCCCTAAATATTTGCTAAGTGTTAAAGGCAGTGGTCCGCCAAAGACAGATAGAAGGTTGGCTTAGAGGTAGCCATCCTTTAAAGAGTGTGTAACAACTCACTATTCGACCGGCGGATTGCGCCGAAAATTTACCGGGGCTAAGCAAATTACCGAAGACACGGCCCCGCTCTTTTGGACAATGATTGCGTTTGAGTTTGGTGAGATTGATTTCATTTAGAATTAACTTGCCATAATTCAGCGTTGTTATTGTCCAAAAGGGCGGGGGGTAGGAGAGCATTTCGGCCAGCGCTGAAGGTCGACCCGCGAGGGCGACTGGAGCGGCCGGAAGAGAAAATGTTGGAATGAGTAACCACGAATGCCGCTGAGAAAGCGGCACCCCGAAAATCCTAGGTTTCCTCCGCAATGAAAATCAACGGAGGGTTAGGCGATCCTAAGGCAATGGCGAAAGCCGCAGCCGATGGACAGCTGGTTAATATTCCAGCCCTCCATTATTTTCCGATGGGAGAACGAAATTGAGTAGATGAAGCGCCTTAATGGTTTGGCGTTCTTGAAAGAAGATGTCTGTTAGGCAAATCCGGCAGACTGCCTTTAATGGCGAATCCCAAAAAAGAGAAAATTCCGCTTTGGCGGGAAATTCCATTGAGCCAATTTCCAAGAAATGCCTCTAAGGATAAAAATAATGGATTCGTACCGGAAACCGACACAGGTGGATAGGGCGAGTAGCCCAAGGGGAACGAGTGATTTCTCGTTAAGGAACTCGGCAAAAAAGCGATCGTAAGTTAGCGATAAGATCTCCCAGCCCTTATGACGCAAGTCAAAAGAGCTGGGCGCAGCAAAAGTACCCTGGCGACTGTTTAACAAAAACACAGCTCCCTGCGAACTCGTAAGAGGATGTATAGGGGGTGACGCCTGACCGATGCGAGAAGGTTAAAGGTGGGGGTGCGTGCAGCACATAACTAACAAACCAAAACACTAAATTTGTTGGTTGCGTGCTGTACACGCTCACCGCCCGAAGCCCTCGTCAATGTCAGCAGTAACTATAAGATAACAGTTGTAGTTGTAAAATTCGGCTATATGCGGGAAAATCTGGCAAGAATTATGGATACTCGCTATTTTAACGTCAAAATAGAAGTAAAAATTCCATAACGCAGACAATCCGCAGGAAAGAATTATTTTGGTTTATTCATTAAAATTATGAACGAAGCATGGTTAAAGAATGTTCCTTTAAATGTCGGTTGGTACCTAAGCGGTTTCGCCGACGGAGAAGGAAGCTTCAATGTGTCCCTGCGCGCAAAAGATTACAGCGTAGGGTGGCAGATTTGCCCGTCATTTAATGTTTCACAGCGAGATATTACCATTTTATTTTTATACAAAAGATGGCTCGGATGCGGAACGTTAAGAAAAAGACGGGATGGCGTAGTTTACTACGAAGTAATGAATATAAAAAGTTTGGCGGAAAGAGTTATTCCTTTCTTTGAAAAATTCAAATTTTATTCTTTTTCAAAGAAAACAAATTTCCGGATATTTAAAAAGATTATGGAAATTATGTCTGAAGGAAAACATCTGCAAAAAGAAGGATTCGAAGAAATCTTAAAATTGCGAGAGCAATTAAATCAAGGACGCGGTCGAAAAAGAAAATATAACATAAACGACGTTCTAAAATCAAAATAATTATCCTCAGAGACTATACGCCGAACTCCGACCACGGTCGGAGAAGATATAGTCCGAACTTTGCAGCGATGCAAAGAATTCTCCGGCTACGGTCGGAGAGAATAACATTAAGAACTGTTCTAAGGTGGAAATCCTGCCTTAGTAAAATCTAGCTATATCGGTGAACATCTCATATTTAATTTAGTGAGACAATACCGAGGCAACCCGCGAAAGCGGAAAGTCCGTAGAGACTACACGCTAGACTCCGACCACGGTCGGAGAAGATATAGTCCGAACTTTATGGCGACATAAAGAATTGTCCAATCATGGAATTTGGGCAGAATAACATATTTGAGCGCATTTCCTTTTCAGGTAAGTGAACTTGCCTCTTTTCGCCGCAAGGCGAATTGCAAAAGTCGGCTTATAACGGTGAAATCCTTGTGCTATAATTAGCATATGGACAATACCGTGGGAAGTCCTCCGACATCGCGTCGGAGTGACCCCGTAACGACTGAGGTTAAAAACCAAAATGGCCTTGTTTTAACAAGCCATTACACGCCGACCTCTTTATTAAGAAACGTACCGGAATACATAACCGGTTACGCGGACGGTGAAGGATGTTTTACCGTAACCTTCAATCGAAAACTGAAAGCTAATCTTGGCTGGGAAGCAAAACCAAGCTTCTCTGTAAGCCAAAACGAAGATAAACGCCAAGTTTTGGACATCATCCAAAAATATTTCGATTGCGGATATATTCGTCGCGATTACGCGGACAAAACCGTAAAATACGAAGTCCGAAACCACAACGATTTAATGGTAAAAATAATTCCTCACTTTGAAAAATTTCCTTTTCTTTCCGGAAAAAAACGCGATTTTGAGTTGTTTAAGAAAATATGCGGAATAATCGATAGAAAAGCTCATCTTCAAAAAGATAGCTTTATAAAAATCGTAAATCTCGCGTATCAAATGAACGGCTCGGGAAAACGCAGAAGACCGGCTAAGGAAATTATTAATTCTCTTAGATAAAGATGAAGATATAGTCTGATACTTATCGCAAGATAAGAAAACAACAAAGAAGTTCTGAAGCGCACGAAAGGCGTAACGACTGGGGGACTGTCTCAACGAGAAGCTCGGTGAAAATGCGATTCCCGTGAAGACGCGGGATACCTGCAACGGGACGAAAAGACCCTAGGAGCTTTACTGTAGCTTGATATTGATTTTAAGATTTTAATGCGTAGTGTAGTGGGTAGCCTTCGAAGCTTTGATTTCGGTTGAAGTGGAGGCAACAATGAAACACCCATCTTTAAAATTTTAAAATCTAACCTGAACGGCAAAAACGTTCAGGGACAGTGTCTGGCGGGCAGTTTTTCTGGGGCGGAACCCTCCTAAAAAGTAACGGAGGGGTTTATCAAGGTTGGCTAAGCGCGGATGGAAATCGCGTATGTCGTGTAAAGGCACAAGCCAGCTTAACGGCAAGGCTCACAAGCCGCGCCGGTACGAAAGTAGAACTTAGTGACCCGACGGCACTTTATAGAAAGGCCGAAGATAACGGATAAAAGTTACCCTAGGGATAACAGGCTGGTGTGGTCCGAGAGTCCATATCGACGACCACGCTCGGCACCTCGATGTCGGCTCGCCCTAGCGCGGGGCTGGAGAAGGTCCCAAGCGTATGGCTGTTCGCCATTTAAAAGGGCACGCGAGCTGGGTTCAGACCGTCGAGCTCATAAGACGAAAGTTTTGTGGTCTGGACGGTTTGAGCCCGAGGAAAAAGAAGACAAAAAAAGACATCATCACAGCGGCCATAGAAAGTAATTTCTATGTTCCACGCTAACTAATATCGGTGGAATCCTATGAATAATCCCCGTAGGACAATACCGAGGGAACCCAGCGAGCGAAGCGAACGCTTGGACCCGTAGAGACTATACGTTAGCCTCCCGCTAAGCGGGATGAAGATATAGTCCAATGCACTTAGTAATAAGTGAAAACATGTGTGAAACAGGTTGGTCTCTATCTGTTGCAGGCGATGACGCTTGAGGGAAGTTGACCCTTGTACGAGAGGATCAGGTTGAACGAACCTCTGGTCTACCGGCTTTGCCACCAGGTGAAACGCCGGGTAGCTATGTTCGGAAGGGATAAGCGCTGAAAGCATCTAAGCACGAAGCCCCTCCCAAGATTAGGCGTCGCAGACTCGTGGAAGATTACCACGTTGATAGGCTTCAGGTGTAAACGCAGCAATGCGTGAATATCATTTAGTTAAAGATTGATGATGGACGATTGACGGCTTCGGTCGAAGATTGAAAGTTTGAAGTTTGAAATTGAATGACTAGCCAAGAAGTACTAATAAGTCGACCGTCTCTAGCCCATTAATGCTTCATATTTTATAATAACTATCCCCTTCCTCCCGCACTAAAATTTCCTTTATTGATTTCTGGGTGATTTAGCTTGTCGTGTCCTACTCGTTTCCATTCCGAACACGCAAGTAAAAGCGACAAGCCCTGATGATACTACCCTGTTCGCGGGGTGGGAAAGTAAGGTTCGCCTGGAATTCAATACAGAAAATTTAGCGCGGGATTTTGATTTGTATTTAAAAATTTTTCGCTCTTCACTTAAATTTTTAAACAAATATACAACATTCCGACTTGCCCCGTAGTGAGCTTCGCTCTACTATAGGGACAGGGGCGGGAAAGCGAAACGAAGTGAAGTCCCATACTCGCTCGCGTAGTGTGGGATAGGGTTTGCCGGCTTTTTTTTACATTTTTTTTGTGATATTATTTATTTAATGAGCGGGAAAAGATTGATTAAACAACTTATTTACGGCGTTGTTTTCGCGGTTTTTTTATTTTTAATCGGCTTATCTTTTTATAATTCTTTTTTAAGGCCGACGCCGACATGCTTAGACGGAATCCAAAATCAAAATGAAACGGGCATAGATTGCAACGGTCCTTGTCCTGCTTGCGAAATAAAAGAACTTTTAAATTTAAAAGTTGACCAAAATCAAATTAAACATTTTCCCGCCGACCCGGAAAAGAAAACAACCGTTTTCTATTTTGAATTGAAAAATCTTAATTTGAATTACGGCGCGGATTTCTTTTATTATTATTTGGACCTTTATGATAAAAACGGCTTTAAATTCCAGCGTATTACTGACAACGCTTTTATTTACGCTGGCGGAATAGACCATATCGTTAAATTAGCCGATATCCCTTATGATTCAATTTTTAATATTATGGCCTCCACTACCGATATTAATTGGAAAATAAAAAACGAATTTCCCAAGCCGGACACTTCGCTTAGGGCGATTAAAACTTCGGTTTCGCAAGATGGCGGAGTTATTGTAACGGGTTTCGCCCAAAACAATGAAACGTTTGCCCTGTCAAAAGTTTTAATTTCCGCCGTTCTCGTCAGCAAAGACGGAATTAAAATAAGCGCTTCCAAGACCGAGCTTGAAAACGTCGCCGCATTCAGCGAAAAATCTTTCAAACTTAATTTTCCCAAAAATATTTCACTGGCAAGCGCCGAAAATATTACCGCTTATTATAATTTCCAGCAAGATTTAACGTTCGGCTCAACCGGAGACGACGTCAAAAAACTCCAAGAAATTTTAAAAAATGAAGGATTTTTGACGGGCGAAATGAATGGTAATTTCGACCAAATTACCAAAAACGCCCTTATCCAATACCAGAAAAAAGCGCAAATTAGCCCGGCTTCCGGAAGTTTCGGTCCTAAAACACGGAATTACATTAATGTCCTTAAAAAACCGATGCCGACTCCCATTCTACAATCAATAGACCTTACAAAGGCAGATTCGTCTAAAACCGAAGTCTACATTGAAGGAATACGTTGAAACAGCTTTTAGCTTATAGCTTTTAGCTTTTAGAAATTTTAACCTAACAGCTAACAGCTAAACAAATGTTCGACAAACCCTATAACCCTAAAGACGTTGAAGAAAAGATTTACGAGTTTTGGGAAAAATCCGGGTATTTTAATCCGGACAAATTGCCTAAACGCTCTACCCTAAACGCTAAACCCTTTACTATTGTGGTGCCGCCGCCAAACATTACCGGTTCGCTCCACATGGGACACGCCCTAAACGCCGCCATTCAAGACATTTTAATCCGTAAAAAAAGAATGGAAGGTTATAAAACCCTTTGGCTTCCGGGCACCGACCATGCCGGCATCGCCACTCAAAACGTGGTTGAAAAAGATTTAAAAAAACAGGGCATCAGCCGGCACGACTTGGGCAAAGAGAAATTTCTTGAAAAAATTTGGGAATGGAAAAAAAAATACGGATATATAATTTTAAACCAGTTCAAAAAACTCGGCGCTTCAATGGACTGGTCGCGAACGCGATTCACAATGGACCCGGATTATCAAGAAACCGTTAAAAACGTTTTTCTCCACTATCACAAAAAAGGCTGGATGTATAAAGCCGAAAGGATAGTAAACTGGTGCAGCCGGTGCGCAACTTCCCTTGCCGACCTTGAACTTGAATACAAAGAAGTTGAATCTTTCCTTTATTACATAAAATATCCGCTTAAAGACGGTTCGGGTTTTGTCACGGTGGCGACAACCAGACCTGAAACAATGCTTGGCGATTCGGCTGTGGCGGTAAACTCAAAAGATGAAAAATACAAATCGCTTGTCGGCAAAACTCTTGTTTTGCCCATAATGGAACGCGAAATTCCGATAGTCGCCGATTTCGCCATAGACGTTTCTTTTGGCACGGGCGCGGTTAAGATTACTCCGGCGCATGATTTTGTAGATGCCGAGATAGGCGAAAGAAATAAATTGGAAATTCACAAAGTCATCGGCCAAAACGGAAGAATGACTTCCGAAGCGGGCGCAATTTTTGATAACTTGAAAATTTCCGAATGCCGCATTAAAGTAATTGAAGAATTGAGAAAATTGAATTTAATTGAAAAAATTGAACCCTATAAACATAATGTCGCCGTTTGCTACCGCTGCGATACCGTTATTGAGCCTTTGCCCAGCTTGCAATGGTTTCTTAAAATGGGCGAATTGGCAAAAATGGCGATTGAAGAAGTTAAATCCGGAAAGATAAAATTCCATCCGCAAAAATGGGAAGGGGTTTATTTAAATTGGCTGGAAAATGTCAGAGACTGGTGCGTTTCAAGACAAATCTGGTGGGGGCATCAAATTCCAGCATGGTATTGCCTTAAAGAAATAGTAGATAAAGGTAAATTATCACGAAATAAAATGGATTCTCTAAAAGATTGGAGAGCCGCTTTGAATTTTATTACAGAGCCAGTATTTATTGGTAATAATCCCCCCGAAATGTGTCCAAAATGCGGTGAAAAAAACCTTATCCAAGACCAAGATGTTTTAGACACGTGGTTTTCTTCGGCGCTTTGGCCGTTCGCCACTCTCGGCTGGTCCTCCTCCGCTGAAGCTACGGCGGATAAACCGGATTCCAAAGATTTCAAAGAATTTTATCCCACCCAAGTTTTATCAACCGCCCGCGACATTATTAATTTATGGGTAACAAGAATGATTTTTTCGGGGGTTGAATTCACAGACAAAAAACCTTTCAGCGACGTAATAATTCACGCCACAATTTTAACCAAAGACGGTAAAAGAATGTCCAAGTCTCTCGGCACAGGCATTGACCCTATGACACTTATTGAAAAATATGGAGCCGACGCCACCCGCTTTGGTTTAATCTGGCAGGCGATGGGCGGGCAAGATATCCACTGGGCGGAAGAACACGTAATGGCGGGGAAAAAATTTTGCAATAAAATCTGGAACGCCTCGCGATTCGTACTGCAACAAATCGCAAATTCAGAATTCAAAATTCAGAATTCAGAATTGCAAATTGCCGATGGCAATTTGTCGGAGGCGGATAAACAAATACTGGAAAAACTTAAGAACATCAAAGAATCAGTTTCTAAACAAATAGATGCTTTCGATTTTGGCCAGGCACTGCACGAATTATACGATTTCTTTTGGCGGGATTTTTGCGATGTCTATATTGAAGAAAATAAAAAACAAAATGACGGAAAGGAAGTTTTATTCTACGTTCTCGCTTCTTCTATTAAACTCCTTCATCCGTTCATGCCGTTTATAACCGAAGAAATTTGGCAGAATCTTCCAATCGAAAATAAAAAGGCGTTAATTATTGAACAATGGTAATACCATACGCATTATTTTTCGCGCTCGGGCTTCTCCCTTCTTTCGCTTGGCTTATTTTTTTCCTTAAAGAAGATGTCCACCCGGAGCCGAAGAAAATGATTTTCAAGGTTTTTCTTTCTGGATTTTTTATAACTTTCATAGTAATCGCCATTCAATTTCTTTTTCAAAATATTTTCAATTTTTATAAAGTAGCGGATAGCAACCCATTTTCGCTTTTTGTTTTCGCTTTAAGCGAAGAAATTTTGAAATTTATAGCTGTTTATTTTGTAGTAAGAAAAAGCAAATTCTTTGACGAACCGGTAGACGCAATGATTTATATGATTGTTGCCGCCCTTGGATTCGCGATGCTTGAAAATCTGGCGATAATGCTAAGCATTATCAAGGTTTCTGAAGCGTTTGGAGTAATCACAATCCGCTTTGTCGGCGCCACATTGCTTCATGCCCTAAGCTCGGCGATAGTCGGCTATTGGTGGGCCAAGGGGCTGTTATCAATTAAACGCGGACTCGCTATGGGCGCGCAAATCGCGAAAGGCATTATCATAGCTACTATCTTGCACACTTTTTTCAATTATCTTATAATGACATCTAAAGATGCCGTAGTTTATCCGGTAATATTCCTAACAATTGTGGCGATGTTTATTTTCTGGGATTTTGAAAAAATTAAAATTAATAAATAATTAATACCATGGACGACGAAACAAAAATATTTTTTGAAAAATTAACTGGCGTGAACGGCAACAGCAAAGATTCCAACATCGAAGAAGACGGAGAAAAAGAAGTTGAAATGGAAGTCGAAAAGCCGGCTCCGAAAAAGAACGGCAGGTTTTCAAAAAAGAAAACCGAGGAAACCGTTGAAGAGCCTGAAATGCTCACCGAAGAAAACCCACTTGACGAGCTTGACGAACTTTTTGATGAAGCCGAAGGTGAACTGGCGATCGATGTTTATAGCGCGCCCGCTTCCCTTGTAATTGAATCCGCCATCGCGGGAGTTAAGCCCGAAGACATAGATATTTTAATAAGCCCTGAATCAATAACAATCCGCGGCAAAAGAGAAAGAATAGACAAAATAAAAACCGAAAACTATATCCACCAGGAATGCTATTGGGGCAGATTTTCTCGCACAATCATTCTTCCGCAAGAAATAGACCCCGACAAATCTCAAGCCAGCATCAAAAACGGAGTCTTGAAAATCACCCTGCCGAAAGCCAACAAAGAAAAAACAAAGAAGATAAAGATAAAGTTTGAATAGGCACGGACCTGCACGGATTTACACAGATGTTAAAAACCCGGCTTTTGCCGGGTTTTTATAATAAGAAACTTTTAAGTTGCCAGCTTTTCGTCTTTTTCAGCGGCTTTTTCTAACTCTCCAATCGCTTTTTCGGATTGTTCTAATCTCAATCTTTCTGTCGCTGCCTTCATTTGAGCTTCTTTTTCCGCCAATGTACCATCTTTTTCCGCTTGTATTCTTTCTTTCTCTGTTAAATTAAATTGTCCAAATTTAAATTTTTCCATAAATATTTTTATAAATTAATTATAACGCAACAATCCTTTTAATCGCCTATATTAACTTTATATGTCAATATTGTATCACTATTTACTTTATTTGTCAAACTTTTGCGCCTGGGGCGAAACTCTCCGCCAAAAGCAAACGCGCCTCAAGCGTAGAACTCGTAAATTCCCTTACAACCGTTGAGCTTCACGTCAGTGAAACCAATGTACCGCCTGCAAATACTATTTTTTCAAATTAAAACTATTAGCGATACCGGAAAACACTTCTTGATACCCCATCCAACTGCTCTGGAGAGTATTAAAAGACATTACCCAAACATCGTCTCCTTTTCCCGTGACCACTACCATTAAAATTTTGTAATTTACTCCCTGTTGAGTCAATTCTGCCTCTATCGCGCGAGCGGATCTGCCGTTTATCATTACATCCTGTTCATTGGCAAAAACGACATTTGAAATAGCTTGCGAAAGCTGGTTTTTAACGCTTTGCGAATATTCGCTCAAACTTTTTCCCTGCAACGTATCGTAACTTACGGCCATATAACTTTTAAAATTTATTTTTTGCGCTGCGGGGTCGCTAAGTTGCTCATTGGCGTTAATAGCCATTGCCGAAGCTCCCATCACAGGTTCGGTTTTCCGCCAACCAGCCGGAAGTGTAATCTCAAAATCGTCAGTTACAAGTTTATTTTGCAACTGCTCGGCACTCACCTGGTTATTCACTCCAGATTGATCTGGCAGAACTACGTTATTAACAAAATCGATTGGCGACCTATTTTTTTGGACAAAATAAAAGCCAATCAATGCCGCCACGACGGCAACCACGATAATCAAAATGAATATTGTTATTTTATTCTTCATGGTCTTATTATACAACTATTTAATTTTTATAATACGACCTTATCCCCTATGCTGTTTTCAAATACTTTGTTCCCCCTGCGCCCTACGTTCGCTTTGCTCACTTGTGCGTTTATTTGACGAAATCCGAACCTTTTTTGCCTGCCCGCCAAAGCCCGAAGGGCGACGGAGGGAACGGAATTGACGGCCCCGCAACTGCGGGGCGCCAAACCGAACGCTCGGGCGGGCCCCATAGCAAAGCCCTCGGCTTGCTACGGGGCAAGCCCCGTTAGAAAGCTCATATCACAAGCCTTTCAAGTCAACATTATTAGCACATTTTGAAAGGCAACTTTCTAACGGGGTTTACCCCGTTAGAAAGCTCATATCACAAGCCTTTCAAGTCAACATTATTAGCACATTTTGAAAGGCAACTTTCTAACGGGGTTTACCCCGTAGGGAAACGAAGTTTCTCCTTCGGGGCCCGCCCTCGCCCCGTTAGAGGCTTTGCCTCTAACGGGGCTCGCTTCCTGTCCCGTAGTGATGAACGCGAAGCGTTTTGCTACTGGGGCTTTCTGCCGCCGAATTTCGTGCCAATGAAATTGGCACGCCGCCTATTCTTGCACCTTAATTACAAGTTTAGCAGACATTATCGTTTTTGTAAATTTATTTGCTTGACAAACATTTACCCTCTTTGATATACTTACCGAATGGTAAGTAAGATTAAATAAATAATTAAAAATATGAAAACAATTGCCAAACAACCCGAAGATGTCATTCAAGACACCAAAAAATATATTATCGACACGGCGCGTCGCCTATTCTCCGAATTTAGCTATCTCGGCGTTTCTATGAACGAAATCGCTAAAAAACTGAACGTTACCAAAGCGGCGCTTTATTATCATTTTACCGGCAAAGCGGAAATCTACGAGAAAGTGCTTGATAATGTTTTTAATGATTTAAGTCTGTCTATTGCCCAAGCGTCAAACGAGGCTACGATTGATAAAA
>Ga0210017_1000731_pt1 | contig 28298 bp, 25 predicted proteins | sample CryGeyCG2014_020_FD_183966 | JGI IMG/M metagenome (GOLD analysis project Ga0210017, IMG submission 183966) | Groundwater microbial communities from aquifer - Crystal Geyser CG08_land_8/20/14_0.20 (SPAdes) (version 2) | ecosystem: Environmental > Aquatic > Deep subsurface > Groundwater | place... | reverse complement strand
GCAGTAACGGCAAGACCACGGTAAAGGAAATGCTGGCGGCGATTCTGCATCAGCATGCGGGCGGTGCGGAGTCTGTCCTCGCCACCCGCGGCAATTTCAACAACGATATCGGCCTGCCGCTTACGCTTCTCAAATTGCGCGACTCGCATCGCTACGCGGTGATCGAGATGGGCATGAACCATCCCGGCGAGATCGACTATCTGACCCGCATCGCGCATCCCGATGTGGCGCTGATCAACAATGCCAGCGGCGCGCATTTGCAGGGACTGGGTTCGGTGGAAGGGGTGGCGCGCGCCAAGGGCGAAATCTTCGCCGGGCTGGCTGCACAGGGCACGGCGGTCATCAACGCCGACGATCCGCATGCGGCATTGTGGCGCACGCTGGCCGGTCAACATGAGGTGCTGGATTTTTCCCTGGCACATGCAGCTGCCGTGCGCGGTTCATGGCGCGCACAGGGTTACGGCGGCGAGTTGCATCTCGACACACCCGCCGGCGAGTCGCACATCGCCCTGCAAGTGCCGGGCGAGCACAACGCGCGCAACGCGCTGGCGGCGGCGACCGCCGCACTGGCGCTGCGGGTGCCGCTGATCACCATCGCCAAAGGTCTGGCAGCTTTCGCTGGTGTGGCCGGCCGCCTGCAACGCAAAGCGGCGCAGCGCGGCGCAACGCTGATCGATGATACCTACAACGCCAACCCGGCTTCGATGCACGCGGCGCTGGAAGTGCTGGCGCAGACCGCTGGCAAGCGCGTCTTTGTGCTCGGTGACATGGGCGAGCTGGGCGACGATGCGGCGCAGTTCCATCGCGAGATCGGCATCACCGCGCGCGAACTGGGAATCGAACGGCTGCTGGCGCTGGGCGCATTGAGTGCGCAGGCGGTCCAGGCGTTCGGTCCGGGGGCGGAGCATTTTGCCGAGATCGAAGCCCTGCAACGACAACTCGCGGCGGAACTGGACGCGCAGACCACGGTGCTGGTGAAGGGCTCGCGCTTCATGAAAATGGAACGGGTCGTGCAAGCCTGCGCGACGGCACAGGAGGAAACATGCTGCTCGCACTAACTCAATGGCTGGCTGATGACATCCGCACTTTTGCGGTGTTCAACTACATCACGCTGCGCGCGGTGCTGGCGGCGATGACCGCGCTGGTCATTTCCTTCGTGCTGGGGCCGTGGACGATCCGCAAACTGGCGGCGATGAAGATCGGCCAGTCGGTGCGCAGCGACGGGCCGCAGACCCATCTGGTGAAAGCGGGCACGCCGACCATGGGCGGCGCGCTGATCCTGATGTCGGTTTCCATCACCACCCTGCTGTGGGGCGATCTGCATAACGCCTATGTCTGGGTGGTGCTGCTGACCACGCTCGGGGTCGGCGCCATCGGCTGGGTGGACGATTACCGCAAAGTCGTGCATCGCAATCCGGACGGGCTGTCGGCGCGCAGCAAGATGTTCTGGCAATCGCTGATCGCGCTGGCGGTCGGTTTCTATCTTTGGCAGCACGCCACGCTGCCCGCACACACCGAGCTGATCGTGCCGTTCTTCAAGCATCTGGTCATCCCGCTTGGCATGGTCGGCTTCATCGTGCTGGTGTATCTCGTCATCGTCGGCAGCAGCAATGCGGTCAATCTCACCGACGGTCTCGACGGCCTCGCGATCATGCCGACGGTGATGGTGGCGGCGGCGCTGGCGATCTTCGCCTATGTCGCAGGCCATGCCGAGTTCGCCAAATACCTGGGCGAGCCGGCCATCCCGGGTGCGGGCGAGCTGGCGGTGTTCTGCGCCGCCATCTCCGGCGCGGGGCTGGCCTTCCTCTGGTTCAACGCCTATCCGGCCGAGGTGTTCATGGGCGACGTCGGCGCGCTGGCGCTGGGCGCGGCGCTGGGCGCGGTGGCCGTCATCATCCGCCAGGAACTGGTGCTGTTCATCATGGGCGGCGTGTTCGTGGTCGAGGCGGTGTCGGTGATGCTGCAAGTCTCCTGGTTCAAATACACCAAACGCAGATATGGCACCGGCCAGCGCATCCTGCTGATGGCGCCGCTGCATCATCACTTCGAACAAAAAGGCTGGAAAGAGACCCAGGTCGTGGTGCGTTTTTGGATCATTACCATGATGCTGGTATTGATCGGGTTGGCAACGTTGAAGTTGCGATGAGGTATTTGTAGGTCGGGTTTTAACCCGACAAGTCGGGCTGAAGCCCGATCTGCAACAAGGAGAAATGTTGAAACAACTGGCTGGACAATCGGTGTTGGTGCTCGGGCTCGGTGAGACCGGGTTGTCGCTCGCGCGCTGGTTGACTGCGCACGGCGCGCAGGTCTGCGTGGCGGACAGTCGCGCCGCACCGCCGGGTATCGATATCCTGCACAGAGAAATGCCGCAGGTCGATGTGTATTGCGGACCGTTCCGTGACGAAGCGCTGGACGGGATAGACCGCATCGCGATCAGCCCCGGCGTGCCGCTGGCCGACCCCTTCGTGCAACGCGCCATCGCGCGCGGCATTCCGGTCGAGGGTGACATCGAATTGCTGGCGCAGCAGCTTGCGACCAACGACTACCGGCGCAACACCAAGATCATCGCCATCACCGGCGCCAACGGCAAGACCACGGTCACCAGCATGGTTGGCGCGATGTGCGCGGCGGCGGGACTGGACACGCAGGTGGCGGGCAACATCTCGCCGGCGGTGCTGGATGCCCTGCGCGCCCGCACGCAACAGCCGCAGGTGTGGGTGCTGGAACTTTCCAGCTTTCAGCTGGAGACCACTGCCACGCTGGATGCGGATGCGGCGGCGGTGCTCAATGTCACAGAAGACCATCTCGACCGCTATGCGGGCATGGAGGGCTACGCCGCGGCCAAGGCGCGCATCTTCCGCGGCAAAGGGGCGCAGATATTGAACCGCGACGATGCGCGCAGTGCGGCAATGAAACTCGCCGGACGCAGGCAGTTCAGTTTCGGCCTGAATCCTCCGCCTGGCGCAAACGACTGGGGGATCATCCGCGAGGGCGCGCACATCTGGCTGATGCAGGGCGCGCGCAAGATCATGCGCGCCGATGAATTGCAGGTGAGCGGATTGCACAATGTGGCGAATGCGCTCGCTGCGCTGGCCCTGTGCCGCGCACTCGAGCTGCCGCTGGTGCCGCTGGTGAGCGCGTTGCGCAGCTTCAAGGGTTTGCCGCATCGCGTGGAAAAAGTGGCCGAGATTGCGGGCATCACCTATTACGATGATTCCAAGGGCACCAACGTCGGCGCCACCGAGGCGGCGCTGCAAGGTCTGGGCAAGCACGCTGTGGTCATTCTCGGCGGGGAAGGCAAGGGACAGGATTTCACACCGCTCCGGGCGGCGGTGGCGGATCACGCACGCGCAGTGGTGTTGATCGGGTGCGATGCGCCGTTGATCGAACAGGCGCTTTCCGGCTGCGGCAAACCGGTGCTGCATGCGCGTGACATGGAGGATGCCGTGCGCTTGGCGACCGAACAGGCACAGCACGGCGACGCGGTGCTGCTCTCTCCGGCCTGCGCCAGCTTCGACATGTTCCGCAATTACGTGCAGCGCGCCGAGGTGTTCGTGCAGGCCGTGCACAAGCTGGCGGAGGCGAGGCCATGATCAGCGCCGCCCTGCATCCGCCGCGCACCGCTGTCGTCGAGTACGACCGTGTGCTGCTATGGCTGGTGACCGCACTGCTCGCCATCGGGCTGGTGATGGTCTATTCCGCCTCGATTGCAACGGCAGAGGCGAGCCGATATACCGGCTATCAGGCGGCCTACTATCTGGTGCGGCATGGCATCTTCATCGCGGTCGGCCTGCTCTGCGCGCTGGCTGCGTTCCAGGTGCCGCTGCAAGCCTGGCAGAAATATGCGCCATGGCTGTTCGTGGGCGGCGTGATCCTGCTGTTGCTGGTGTTGATCCCGGGTATCGGCAAAACGGTCAACGGCAGCCGCCGCTGGTTGCCCCTGTTCCTCATCAATCTGCAACCCTCCGAGCTGATGAAGTTCTTTGCCGTGGTCTATGCGGCGGATTATGCCGTGCGCAAAGGCGCGGTGCGCGATCGCTTCCTCAAATCCTTTTTGCCGATGTTCGGTGTGATGGCACTGGTGGGCGGCCTGCTGTTGCTGGAGCCGGACATGGGCGCTCTGGTGGTGATCTGCGTCATCGCCATGGGCACGTTGTGGCTGGGCGGCTTCAATCTGAAAATCTTTCTGGGTTTGTCAGTGTTGTTGCCGCTGGCCTTCGCGGCGCTGGTCTTTTCGTCCGACTATCGCACCCAGCGCGTGCTCGGTTTCCTTGATCCGTGGGCCGATCCCTACGGCAAGGGCTATCAGTTGAGCCACGCCTTGATCGCCTTCGGACGCGGTGAATGGCTGGGCGTCGGTCTCGGCGGCAGCGTGGAAAAACTGTTCTATCTGCCGGAAGCGCACACCGATTTTCTGCTGGCGGTCATCGCGGAGGAGCTGGGGCTGGTCGGGGTGAGTGCGGTGCTGCTGCTGTTCGGCTGGCTCATCGTGCGCGCCTTCTCCATCGGCCGCCACGCGGCGATGTCCGACCGCCTGTACGCCGCGCTGGTGGCGCAGGGCATCGCAGTCTGGCTGGGCGCGCAGGCGATGATCAACATCGGCGTCAACATGGGCGTGCTGCCAACCAAGGGCCTGACCCTGCCCTTCCTGAGTTTCGGCGGCAGCGGGCTGGTGGTGAATCTGGTCGCCGTGGCGGTGCTGCTGCGCATTGATTATGAAAACAGACGTGTTGCGCGGGGACTGCCGATATGAGCAGGCTTGATCACAACTCGGCTGTTTCGGCGAAGGCTAACTTGCGAGAGCAAGTTAAGCCCCAGCGGGGCGGCCGAAGCCAAAATCGCAGAGTGGCGCGGGGGTTGCCGATATGAGCAGAACCCTCCTCATCATGGCGGGCGGTACCGGTGGACACATCTACCCGGGGCTGGCCGTTGCCGATGCCTTGCGCGCGCAGAACTGGAACATCGTGTGGCTGGGCGCACCGCACAGCATGGAAGCGGAGCTCGTGCCGCAACATGGATATCCGGTGGCGTGGGTTAATTTCTCCGGCGTGCGCGGCAAAGGACTGCGGCGCCTGTTGACGCTGCCATTCACTTTGCTGCGCGCCTTGTGGCAGAGCGCGGCGGCGATCTTTGCCCACCGTCCCGATGTGGTGCTGGGCATGGGTGGCTATATCACGCTGCCGGGCGGACTGATGGCTGCATTCCTGCGTCGTCCGCTGGTGATCCACGAGCAGAACGCCATCGCCGGGATGAGCAACAAGGTGCTGGCGAAACTGGCGACGCGCGTGTTGAGCGGCTTTCCGGATGTGTTGCGCAACACGACATGGTGCGGCAATCCGGTGCGCGCCGACATCGCAGCATTGCCCGACCCGCACACGCGTTACACACAACGCAGCGGCAAGTTGAATGTGCTGGTGGTGGGCGGCAGTCTGGGCGCGCAAGCATTGAATGAGGCATTGCCCAAAGCGCTGGCGCTGTTGAGCGGCGGCGCGCCCCCTCACCCCAACCCTCTCCCGGGGGGCGAGGGGGCAAACGAATCGCTGCGCGATTGTCCTTTCAATGTGGTGCATCAGACCGGCAAGAAAAATCTCGAGACGGTGCAGGCCCTGTATGCGCAGGCGGGCGTACACGCCGATATCCGCGCTTTTCTTGACGACATGGCGCAGCAGTACGCGCAGGCCGATGTGGTGATCTGCCGCGCCGGGGCCTTGACCATCGCCGAACTGGCGGCGGCGGGCGTGGCCAGCGTGCTGGTGCCGTTCCCGTTCGCGGTGGACGACCACCAGACCCGCAACGCGCGCTTTTTGAGCGAGCAGGGCGCGGGGATCCTGTTACCGCAGAAAGAATTGAGCGCGGAGAAATTGGCGCAATTGCTGCGTGAACTCACGCGGGAAAAATTGCTGGCGATGGCGCAAGCGGCGCGCAGTCTGGCGAAACCGGATGCGACGGCGCAGGTGGCACAGATCTGTGCGGAGCTGGCGACATGAAACACCAACACATTGCAAGAATGGCTCACGCGGAGACGCGGAGAACGCGGGGTTGCAAACCTGATTCTTCTATTTCCTCCGCGACCTCCGCGTCTCCGCGTGATAACGATTCTTGCGCACTTGTCTTCTGCCTGGAGTTAATAGAATGAAGCACAAAATTAAAAACATCCATTTCGTCGGCATCGGCGGCTCCGGCATGAACGGCATCGCCGAGGTGATGCTCAATCTCGGTTTCAAGGTGAGCGGTTCCGATCTGGCGGACAGCACGGTGACGCTGCGGCTGAAGTCGCTGGGGGCGGATATCCATCACGGCCATGACGCGAAAAATTTGCGCGACGCGGATGCGGTGGTGGTCTCGACGGCGGTGAAGGCGGACAACCCGGAAGTGGTGGCGGCACGCGCGCAGCGCATCCCGGTGGTGCCGCGCGCGGTGATGCTGGCCGAGCTGATGCGCTTGCGCCAGGGCATCGCGGTGGCGGGCACGCACGGCAAGACGACGACGACCTCGCTGGTCACCACGGTGCTGGCCAAGGGCGGGTTCGATCCGACTTTCGTCATCGGCGGGCGCCTCAACAGCAGCGGCGCCAATGCGCGGCTCGGCACGGGCGAGTTCATCGTGGCGGAGGCGGACGAATCGGACGCGTCGTTCCTGTATCTCACGCCGATTCTGGCGGTTGTCACCAATATCGATGCCGACCATATGGAGACCTACGATCACGACTTCAACAAATTGAAGCAGGCCTTCATTGATTTTATCGAGCGTCTGCCGTTCTACGGTCGCGCCATGTTGTGCGTGGATGACGCAAACGTGCGCGAGATATTGCCGCGCATCAGCAAGCCGGTGACGACTTACGGTTTGAGTGACGCGGCGCAAATCCGCGCGGTGAACGTGCATCACGAAGGCGGCAGGATGCGCTTCACCGCGCAGTGTCGCCACGACGAGAAATGTGTGTACGAGGGAAAACCTTTGGACCTGGACATCACGCTCAATCTGGCCGGGGAGCACAACGTGCTGAACGCGCTGGCGGCCATCGCGGTCGGTCTCGAGGTCGGCGTTGCGCCGTCTGCCATTGTTGACGCGCTGGCCGAATTCGAGGGCGTGGGGCGGCGCATGCAGCGCTATGGGGAAATCCCTCTTCCCAACCCTCTCCCGGAGGGAGAAGGGACAAACGCAACCTCTTCCGCAAGCGGAAGAGGCAGTTTCATTTTGCTGGACGATTACGGCCATCACCCGGTGGAAATGACGGCGACCCTGGCGGCGGTGCGCGGTGCCTTTCCCGGCAGGCGGCTGCTGCTGGCGTTCCAGCCGCACCGCTACACCCGCACGCGCGATCTGTTCGAGGATTTCGTCAAGGTGCTGGGAACGGTGGATGCGCTGGCGCTGGCCGAGGTGTATGCGGCGGGCGAAGCGCCCATCGTCGCGGCGGACGGACGCGGACTGATGCACGCCTTGCGCGTGGCCGGGCAGAACGAGGTGGTATTCGTGGAGAACATCGCCGACATGCCGCAAGCCATCCTGCAGATGGCGCGCGACGGCGATGTGGTGCTGACCATGGGCGCGGGTTCCATCGGCGGTGTGCCCAATCAATTGAAGCAACTGACGCAAAAATGAATATGAGCGAACCGACACAGTTCAGGGCTGAAGGGTTGCGTGGAGAGATGCTCCGCGACGAGCCCATGTCGCGCCACGTCAGCTGGCGCGCCGGCGGTGTCGCACACTGTGTGTATCAACCGGCAGACCTGGCTGATTTGCAAACGTTCCTGCGCCAGACACCGGCGGATGAACCGCTGCTGGCGGTGGGTCTCGGCAGCAACCTGCTGGTGCGTGACGGCGGATTTCGCGGCACGGTATTGCTGCTGCTCGGGGGGCTGGCCGAATTGCGCAGGGAGGATGACCTGATCTATGCGCAGGCCGGCGTGGCGGGCGCCAAGCTGGCGCGCTTTGCCGCGACTAACCATCTGTGCGGTGCCGAATTCTTCGTCGGCATCCCCGGCACACTGGGCGGCATGCTGGCGATGAATGCCGGCTGCTACGGCGGCGAGACCTGGCAGAAAGTGGTGCGGGTGCAGGTGCTGACGCGCAGCGGCGAATTGCTGGAGCGCGCGCCGCAGGAATACGCCATCGGCTATCGCCACGCGGCGTTGCGCCGGGAAAGTGAAGAGTTTTTCGTCGGCGCGTGGCTGAAGTTCGAGCCGGGCGACGTCGAGGTCGCGCGGCAGCAGATCAAGGCGCTGATGGAGAAGCGCAGCGCGAGCCAGCCTTTGCAGCTGCCGAATTGCGGCTCGGTATTTCGCAATCCGCCGGGTAGCCATGCGGCGAAACTGATTGAAAGTTGCGGGTTGAAAGGGAAGCGGATCGGCGGCGCCGAGGTGTCGGAGAAACATGCCAACTTCATCGTCAACACAGGCGGGGCGACGGCGACGGACATCGAGAATCTGATCGACGAAGTGCGCGCAGCGGTGTTGCGGCAGACGGGGGTCGAGTTGCACACGGAAGTGAAAATTGTCGGTGAATACAAATCATGAATACTGAATCCGGAATCCGGAATCCTGAATCCTTCGGCCAGGTTGCGGTGCTGATGGGCGGCCGTTCGGCCGAGCGCGAAGTGTCGCTGAAAAGCGGCGCGGCGGTATTGGCGGCGCTGCGAAAGTCAGGGGTCGATGCGCATCCCTTCGATCCGGCCGAGCGCGATCTGCATGTGTTGCGCGAAGAAAAATTCGACCGCGTGTTCATCGCCCTGCACGGGCGCTTCGGCGAGGACGGCACGGTGCAGGGCGCGCTGGAACTGATGGGCATCCCCTACACCGGCAGCGGTGTGCTGGCCTCCGCCATCGCCATGGACAAATGGCGCAGCAAGATGATCTGGCAGGCGGCCGGATTGCCGATCCCGGAGTACGAGGCACTGGCTGCGCCGACCGACTGGTCTGCGCTGGCCGACCATCTCGATTTGCCGCTGTTCGTGAAGCCGGCCAACGAGGGCTCCAGCGTGGGCATCAGCAAGGTGCGCACGGTGGCGGAATTGCCTGCCGCATATGCCGAGGCCGCCCGCCACGACAAGGTGGTGCTGGCCGAAAGTTTCATCAGCGGCGGCGAATATACGGTGGCGATTCTCAACGGCCGTGCGCTGCCGGTGATCAAGATCGAACCGGCCAACGAGTTCTATGACTACGAGGCAAAGTATCTGCGCGACGACACGCGCTACCTGTGCCCGTGCGGCCTGGGCGCGGAGGATGAAGCCGCAATGCAGCACTTGGCGTTGCAGGCATTCGCGCTGATCGGCGGAGAGGGTTGGGGGCGGGTGGATTTCCTGCGCGGCGCGGAGGATGGCAAGGCGTATGTGCTGGAGGCGAATACCTCGCCCGGCATGACCGATCACAGTCTGGTGCCGATGGCGGCGCGGCAGGCGGGCATCAGTTTCGAGCAACTGGTGTTGCGGATACTGGAGGCGGCGCATGTGGGCTGACGCGACACGCTTGCGCGCCCTGGCCAACCTGCTGTTCGGGTTGAGTGCGGTATGGCTGTTAGGGAGCGGCTTGAGCTATGCCGTGCATCTGCCCGTCTTCGCCCTGCGCGCGGTGGAGCTGACGGCTGCACCGACGCACGCCACGGCCGAGGAATTGCGTTTGGTGGTCGCGCAGGTGCAGGGTAACTTTTTCACTGCCGATCTGCAGCGCACGCGGCAGGCACTGGAACAATTGCCGTGGGTGCGGAGTGCCAGCGTGCGGCGCAAGTTCCCGTGGGCGTTGCAGGTCGAGCTGGAAGAACAGGTTGCGCTGGCGCGGTGGAATCAGGGTGATCTGGTGAACACTTATGGCGAGGTGTTCCACGCGGAAACGGATGAGCGGCTGCCTGTATTCCTGGGCGAAGCGCATCACTCGCATCAGGTGGCCGAGGCTTATGTCGAAATGACTCGTCAGTTGCAGCCGCTGCAGCGGCAGATCACGCGCGTCGTGCTGTCGCCGCGCCTGGCGTGGCAGATCGAGCTGGACGACGGGTTGCAGCTGGCGCTGGGGCGCGAGGTGATGGGTGAAAGGCTGGCACGTTTCGTTCGCGTGTATCCGTCCATTCTGGCCGACATGCCGGTGCGTCCGCGACACGGTGGCGCGGAGCCGTTCGCCAGCAAGCTGGCTCCTGCGGACGTGTCGGGGCTGCGCCGGGTTGATTTGCGTTATCGCGATGGATTTGCCGTGGCCAATGGTTGAGGCGGGGGAAAGAAAATGAGCAAGGAAAGCAAGAATCTGATCGTCGGGCTGGATATCGGTACTTCCAAGATCGCCTGCATCGTGGCCGAGATGACAGCCGAGGGCACGTTGGAGGTGATCGGCGCCGGGATGCACGAATCATCCGGCATGAAAAAGGGCATGGTGGTGAACATCGATGCCACCGTCGGCGCGATCCAGCAGGCGCTGCAGGAGGCCGAGCTGATGGCGGACTGCAAAATCCGCGAGGTCTATACCGGCATCGCGGGCGGGCATATCCGCAGTTCGAACGCGCACGGCATGATCAAGATCAAGGACAAGGAGGTCGCGCAGACCGATGTGGTGCGCGCGATCGAGACCGCCAGTTCGATCAGTCTGCCGGGCGACCAGCAGATCCTGCACATCCTGGAGCAGGAGTTCAGCATCGACGGGCAGGAAGGGATCAAGAAGCCGCTGGGCATGAGCGGCCTGCGCCTGGAAGTGGAGATCCATATCGTCACCGGCGCGGTGTCGGCGGTGCAGAACATCCTGAAGTGCATCCACCGCTGCGGCCTGGAAGTGAATGACATGATCCTGCAACCGCTGGCATCGAGCAAAGCGGTGCTGGCGGACGATGAGAAGGAATTGGGGGTGTGCCTGGTGGATATCGGCGGCGGCACCACCGACGTGGCGATTTTCACCAACGGCGCGATCCGCCACACGGCGGTGATCCCGATTGCCGGCGACCAGATCACCAACGATATCGCGATGGCGCTGCGCACGCCGACCAAGGACGCCGAAGACATCAAGATCAAGTATGGCTGCGCGTTGCGCCAGCTGGCGACCGACGCGCCGATCGAAGTGCCCGGTGTGGGCGAGCGCAGCGCGCGCATGTTGTCGCGCCAGACGCTGGCGGAAGTGATCGAGCCGCGCGTGGAAGAGCTGTATTCGCTGGTGCAGACCGAATTGCGGCGCAGCGGAATGGAAGAGCTGCTGTCTTCCGGCATCGTCATCACCGGCGGCAGCGCGGCGTTGCAGGGCATGGTCGAGTTGGGTGAGGAGATTTTTCATCTGCCGGTGCGGCTTGGCTTGCCGCGCAATATCGGCGGGCTGTCGGCGGTGGTCAAGACGCCGCGTTATGCGACGGGGGTCGGCTTGCTGCTGTACGGGCTGGAACGGCGGCAGCGCAATGAGGTGGAGAGAGTGGGGGCAGGGTCGTTCAAGGAGGTGCTGGAAAAGATGGCGGCGTGGTTCAGGGGAAATTTTTAGCAGGCAGGGCAGAACTGGTTTTTGATTTATTTATTTATTGATATCAACCCAAGGAGAAAAATGATGGCTTTCGAACTGTTGGATGCACAACCGCAAGGCGCGGTGATTAAGGTGGTGGGGGTGGGCGGCTGCGGCGGCAATGCCATCGATCACATGATCGAGCAGGGCGTGCAGGGAGTCGAGTTCATCACCATCAATACCGATGCGCAAGCATTGAAACGCAGCAAGGCCAGGGTGCAGTTGCAGATCGGCGCGAATCTCACCAAGGGTCTGGGCGCCGGCGCCAAGCCGCAGGTTGGTGAGGCGGCGGCAATCGAGGACCGTGACCGCATCGCCGAGATCATCAGCGGCGCAAACATGGTATTCATCACGGCCGGTATGGGCGGTGGCACCGGCACCGGCGCGGCACCCATCGTGGCGCAGGTGGCCAAGGAAATGGGCATCCTCACCGTGGCGGTGGTGACCAAGCCCTTCCTGTTCGAGGGCAAGCGCATGACACTGGCGCTGGCCGGCATCGAGGAATTGGCCGCATATGTCGATTCGCTCATCATCGTGCCGAATGCCAAGCTGATGGAGGTGCTGGGCGGCAAAACCACCCTGCCGGACGCATTTAAGGCGGCGAATGGCGTGTTGCAGGGCGCGGTGGCCGGTATCGCGGAAGTCATCAACGTGCCGGGCATGGTCAACGTGGACTTCGCCGATGTGTGCACGTTGATGTCGGAAAACGGCATGGCGATGATGGGTGCCGCTTCCGCTTCCGGTGAGAACCGGGCGCAGCGTGCCGCCGAACAGGCCATCGCCAGCCCGCTGCTGGAAGATGTCGATCTGTCCGGCGCGCGCGGGGTGCTGGTCAACATCACTTCCAGCAGCAACATCACTCTGGATGAGTTCCATGAGGTGATGAACTGCTTCCAGTTCGCGGCGGCGGAAGCCACGGTGATCGTCGGTTCCGTGTTCGACGAGAACATGGGCGACGAATTGCGCGTGACCATCGTCGCCACCGGTCTCGGCCCGTTGCGCAAGCCGCAGGCAAAACCGGTGCTGGCTTACGAGAAGCAGGTGCGCACGGGAACACATGATGCGCCGCTGGTCGATTTCAACGCGCTGGAAATGCCCGCTGTCTATCGCTCCGGACGCAATCGCGAAGCGGTTGAGGCGATGAAACAGTCCGGTGTGGAAACGCTGGACATTCCGTCGTTCTTGCGCAAGCAAGCCGACTGATCACGGCGTGCTGCCGCAGGCTGCAGGATGAGGGCGGGTACGCCCGTGATAAACTTCGCCAACAGGCATGGCGAGTAGCCACTCCTGATGATGAAACTCGCCATGCCCGTTTCCCCCTATCCAACTTTCCTTCGCAAGCGGGAGAAAGGGCAAACGAGAAAGGCGATTTTCACGTTAACGAATCGCAAGGTGAACGCATGGTCAAGCAACGCACATTGAAGACAGTGGTCGAGGCGACGGGTGTCGGGTTGCACACTGGCGAAAAGGTCTATCTGACCTTGCGCCCGGCCGGAGTGGATACCGGTATCGTGTTTCGCCGCGTGGATTTGCCGCAACCGGTGGATATCCGCGCCCAGGCCATGGCGGTGAACGATACGCGTCTGTCCACCTGTCTGGAGGAGGGCGGGGCGCGGGTGGCGACGGTCGAGCACCTGATGTCCGCCTTGTCAGGCTTGGGTATCGATAATGCCATCGTCGAACTGACCAGTCCCGAACTGCCCATCATGGATGGCAGTGCGGGGACATTTATCTTTTTGTTGCAATCGGCCGGGATCGTCGAGCAGGATGCCGCCAAGAAATTCATCCGCATCAAAAAAACGGTCGAAGTGAAAGACGGCGACAAGTGGGTGCGCTTTGAGCCCTACAATGGCTACCGCCTCAATTTCACCATCGATTTCGCGCACCCCGTATTTGCCAATACGAAACAGCAGGTAACCGTTGACCTGGGCGAACATTCATATATCAGGGAAGTCAGCCGCGCGCGGACTTTCGGCTTCATGCAGGAAGTGGAATATATGCGCTCGCAGGGATTGGCGCTGGGCGGCAATCTGGATAATGCCATCGTGATGGACGAGTACCGTGTCATCAATCCGGATGGCCTGCGTTTCGAGGACGAGTTCGTCAAACACAAGGTGCTGGATGCGATCGGCGACCTGTATCTTCTCGGTCACCCGCTGATTGGCGCTTTTTCCGGACACAAGTCGGGCCATGCTTTGAACAATGCCCTGTGCCGTGCTTTGCTGGCGGATGAGCAGGCTTGGGAATTCGTCACTTTCGACAAGGCGGAAGAAGCGCCGAATTTTCTGCGCCTGCAATTGCAGGCGGCCTAGGTGTGATGCTGATCCGGCTGATTTTATTGTTGTCAGCCCTGTTCATGGCGGCGGCAGTGGGCGCCTATCTTTTATCGCGCGATGCGCGCTACCTCAAATGGGCGGTGCAGGTCGCCCAGTTCGTTTTATTCCTGTTGCTGGTGTTCGGGGTGTTATTTCTGCTGGAGCGTTACGGCCTCGTCGCCTGGCGCGTTTTCAGTTAACGCGCCCTGCTGATCATCCGTTCAAGCGCTGATTTCAGCTGACTGTCGTCGGGCAGTTCGCCCGCGAATGCTTCGAGGGCGTGCCGCCCCTGCTTGCCGAGTAATCGCGGGGAGTCAGGCACCCGTGGCGGTGTGTTGCTTGCTTGCACCCGAATCTGAATTCCAGTAACCTCGCATCCCCTTGTTCGAAATGAGGAAATTAACTGGGGAGCGAGTTGCCGCAGTTTTCCGGCCACCGCGCCGTTGTCCGCTTCCAGCGTCACGTTCCCGTCAGCGTAACAGGCGATGCGGCTACTCCGGCCGAGCGGGGACGGAACGATCGCTTGAAAATGGCGTTGCAACAAGGATATCTGCCCGGCCGCTTGGGCGAGCAGGCGCAAATTGGGGTTCGACTGGATGAAGGTATTCAGACGATGTGGCACGATTTCAAAGTGTTCTCGTAAAGGGAGTATGGCGTGAATATTATTCTGGTTTCCAGCCGTTTTGCAAAAGCACGCAGCCTGACGCTGACTGGCGCGCATGTATTTGTTGCCGGGTTGCTCCTGTCCGCCCTGTTCGTTGCGGCGGTACTGATGGCGCAGTATGCCATCGTTCGCCTCCAGTCCGGGGTAATGAGCGACGAGTTGCGCACCTGGCTGGCGAGTGCGCAAGCCGATGAGCAGCGCAAACAGGAGCTTTACCTGCGGCAGAGCCTGGATGCCATGGCAGCCCGCCTCGGGCAGATGCAGGCGCAGTTGCAACGCCTGGATGGTCTGGGGGCGCGACTTGCCAAGTTGAGCGGCATGAAGCCGAACGAGTTTTCATTTGACCTGGCACCCGCGCGGGGTGGCCCCTATTTGCCGGCCCCGCCGCAACAAGAGGTGTCCATGGAATCGCTTGGTGGGCAGTTGGAGAGTTTGAGCGTGCTGCTGGGCGATCGCAGCGACAAGCTGGTCGCGCTGGAGACCCTGTTGCAGCAGGACAGGCTGGATAAAAGGATGTTGCCGTCGGTGGCGCCGGTAAAGAGCAGCTGGTATTCGTCCAATTTCGGCTGGCGGCTGGATCCGTTCACCGGCAAAAACGCGCTCCATGAAGGCGTGGACTACATGGTGCCGGAAGGCACGCCGATTTATGCCTCTGCCGGCGGCGTGGTGGTGTTTGCCGGCCTGCATCCCCAGTATGGTAATATGGTCGAGATCGACCATGGCAACCAGATCATCACCCGCTACGCACATGCTTCGAGGGTGCTGGTTCAGGTGGGCGAGGTGGTGCGGAGCGGGCACGAGATTGCCCGTGTCGGCAGTACCGGGCGCTCCACCGGCAATCACCTGCATTTTGAAGTGCGTTACAGGGGAAGCGCGCAAAATCCCGTGCGTTTCCTGCAAAAAGCCGCCAGCTGAACACCGCGGCTTCGTAGCAGGGTGAGGTGAGCGCCTCACCCTTTTTTATTTGTTTGTAACATCAGCCACAGAAAATATCCGCATGATTTCCAGATTGCTAAAGTCCGTATTCGGCAGCCGCAATGATCGTCTGCTCAAACAATATCGGCAGACTGTTGCGCGCATCAATACCCTCGAGTCAGAAATTACCGCCCTCTCCGATGAGGCGCTTCAGGCTAAAACGCCGGAATTCAGGCAGCGCCTGGCGCAAGGTGAGTCGCTTAACGATTTATTGCCGGAGGCTTTTGCTGTCGTGCGCGAAGGCAGTCGGCGCGTGTTGCAGATGCGCCATTTCGACGTGCAATTGATCGGCGGCATGGTGCTGCATTACGGCAAGATCGCCGAGATGCGCACCGGCGAGGGCAAGACCCTGATGGCGACGCTGGCCGCATATCTGAATGCCTTGTCCGGCAAGGGGGTACACGTGGTGACAGTGAACGACTATCTGGCGGCGCGCGACGCCGAATGGATGGGGCGGCTGTATCGTTTCCTTGGCTTGTCGGTCGGCGTCATCCTGACCAACATGCCGCAGGCCGACAAGCAGGCTGCCTACGCTGCCGACATCACCTACGGCACCAACAACGAATTCGGCTTCGATTATTTGCGCGACAACATGGCAGCCAGTGCGGAGGAGCGGTTCCAGCGCGGGCTGAATTTTGCCATCGTCGATGAAGTGGACTCGATCCTGATCGACGAGGCGCGCACGCCGTTGATCATCTCCGGCCAGGCCGAGGATAACGTCGAGATTTATGTAAGGGTCGATGTGCTGGCGCCGCAATTGACGCGCCAAGCCGACGAAAATGCGCCCGGCGATTACCACGTGGACGAAAAGAACCACCAGATCCTGTTGAGCGAGAGCGGGCATGAACATGCCGAGCAATTGCTGGAACAGGCCGGATTGTTGCCGGCTGGTGGCAGTCTGTATGACCCGGCAAACATCACCCTGATCCATCATCTGTATGCGGCTTTGCGCGCGCACAACCTGTTCCATCGCGATCAGCACTACGTGGTGCAGAACGGCGAAGTGGTGATCGTGGATGAATTCACCGGACGCCTGATGGCCGGTCGCCGCTGGTCGGACGGGCTGCATCAGGCGGTCGAAGCGAAGGAAGGGGTGACCATCCAGAAAGAAAACCAGACCCTGGCCTCGATCACCTTCCAGAACTATTTCCGCATGTACGAAAAATTGTCCGGCATGACCGGCACGGCGGATACCGAGGCCTTTGAATTCCAGTCCATCTACGGCCTGGAAACGGTGATCGTGCCGCCCAATCGTCCCACGATACGCAGCGATCTGATGGACAAGGTGTTCCTCACCGCGCAGGAAAAGTACACGGCGGTGATCGCCGATATACGCGATTGCCACGAACGCGGGCAACCGGTGCTGGTGGGGACGACCTCAATCGAGACGTCCGAGTTGCTGTCGGGCCTGCTGGAAAAAGTCAAACTGCCGCATCGGGTGTTGAATGCGAAACAGCATGCACATGAGGCCGAGATCGTGGCGCAGGCCGGCCGTCCCGGCATGATCACCATCGCCACCAACATGGCGGGGCGCGGTACCGACATCGTGCTCGGTGGCAATGTGGAGAAGCCGATCGAGCTGGTGCGCATGGACGAAAGTCTGGATGCCGCCAGCCGCGAGCAACGCATTGCCGAATTGCGCAGCGCATGGCAACCGGTGCACCAGCAGGTCATCGCCAGCGGCGGTCTGCATATCATCGGCACCGAACGCCACGAATCGCGCCGGGTGGACAACCAGTTGCGCGGTCGCTCGGGCCGTCAGGGCGATCCCGGTTCCAGCCGTTTCTATTTGTCGCTGGAAGACCCGCTGCTGCGCATCTTCGCCTCGGATCGCGTGGCGGCGATCATGAACAAATTCAAGCTGCCGGAGGGGGAGGCGATCGAGCACAGCTGGGTCACCCGCGCCATTGAGAACGCGCAGCGCAAGGTCGAGGCGCGCAACTTTGACATGCGCAAACAGATTCTGGAATACGACGATGTGGCCAACGATCAGCGCAAAGTGATTTACCAGCAGCGCGCGGAGTTGCTCGAAAGCGCCGACATCAGCGATACCATCAGCGCGATGCGCGACAGTGTGCTGCTTGATCTGGTCAATCTGCATCTGCCGCCGGACAGCATGGAAGAGCAATGGGATGTGGCGGGCCTGGAGAAGGCGCTGGCGGCTGAATTCCAGCTGCATCTGCCCGTCGGGCAATGGATGGAGCAGGACAAGCAGCTCGATCCGACCGGCTTGTTCCGGCGCATTGCCGATGCGGCGCACGAGCAGTACCAGACCAAAGTGGAGCAGGTCAGCGCCGAACTGATGCACGGTTACGAGCGCATTGTCATGCTGCAAAGTCTGGATCAGCACTGGCGTGAGCATCTGGCAGCGCTCGATCATCTGCGCCAGGGCATCCATTTGCGCGGTTATGCGCAGAAGAATCCAAAACAGGAATACAAGCGCGAGGCGTTTGAACTGTTCTCTGCCATGCTGGACGCGATCAAACGCGATGTCGTTCAGACCTTGCTCAATGTTCAGATTCGCAGCGAGCAGGCAGTGCAAGAGGCGGAGGTGCCCCACGCGCCTGAAAATGTGCAGTATCATCACGCCGACTATGACGAGGCGCTGGGCCAGAATGAGTCTGCCGACGCGGAGCACAAGCCTTTTGTGCGCAACGGGCAGAAGGTTGGCCGCAACGATCCCTGCCCATGCGGATCGGGCAAGAAATACAAGCAGTGCCACGGGAAACTGAATTGAACACCTCAACCAGACGGGAGAAGACGATGCCGACCGATGATCTGATTTTACAAACCCTGCACAACTCGACCTTGACCGAAGAGTTGCGCGATGCCGAGATTGAATCGCTCGGGCAGCTGTTCGAGGTCATGGAGTTCAAGGCGGGGCAAAGTCTGTTGCGCCCCGGGGAAGAGCGCCTGAAGAACTCGCTGATCGTGCTGGCAAGCGGTGAAGTAGAAGCGAGCGCGACCATCGGCAGCGAACACGCCACCCTGCATCTGCTGCAACCGGGCGATCTGGCCGGCATCATTACCTTCGTCGGCGGCAATGTCTCGCAGATCAGCGCGACCGTGACCGCCAAGACCGATTGCAAAGTGTTGGTGCTCGATCGCTGCAAATTCGAATCGCTGCTGAATTATCAACCCGCCATTGTCTATTATGTAATGCGCGGCATCGTCCGCCACACACATGGCATCGTGCGTCGCATGAATGCGCAATCGGTGGAAATGAGCAATTATCTGTACAAAACCGGCGGACGTTTCTGAATCATGCCGGTTAATCTTTCTGCGCCCGTGGCGGGACAACTGTTGCCCGTTGCCGGCGTTTCTCTGGGGATTGCGCAGGCCGGTATCAAGTATTCCAACCGCAAGGATCTGCTGGTCATCCAACTGGATGCGGGATCGAACGTTGCGGGCGTGTTCACCACCAACCGTTTTTGTGCCGCCCCGGTCGTCGTTGCGCGTGAGCATCTCGCGGCTGGGCAAGACATTCGCGCGCTGGTGGTCAACACCGGCAATGCCAATGCCGGCACCGGCGAAGCCGGCATACAGGCAGCGCGCACGACGTGCGCCGAACTGGCCAAACTGCTGGGCTGCGAACCGGAGCAGGTGCTGCCGTACTCCACCGGCGTCATCATGGAGCCGCTGCCGGTTGAAAAAATCATCGCGGGGATGCCGCAAGCCATCGCCAATCTGAAAGCCGACAACTGGTTTGATGCCGCGCACGCCATCATGACCACCGACGTCGTGGCCAAGGCCGTCTCGCGTCAAGTGCAGATCAACGGCAAGACTGTCACCGTCACTGGCATGTCAAAAGGCTCTGGCATGATCCACCCCAACATGGCCACCATGCTGGGTTACATCGCCACCGACGGCGCCATCTCGCAACCGCTGTTGCAACTCCTGGTCAAGGATGCGGCGAATGCCTCTTTCAATTGCATTACGGTGGACGGCGACACCTCCACCAACGATGCGCTGATGCTGATCGCCACGGGCAAGAGCGGTGTGGTGATTGACGACACCAACCGTTGGCAGATGCTGGAGGTCGTTACGGAAGTTGCGACGCTGCTGGCGCAGGCCATCGTGCGCGACGGCGAAGGCGCAACCAAGTTCATTACCATCAAAATCGAGGGTGGCAAGGATGAAGCCGAGTGCAAGAAAATCGGTTACGCCATCGCCCATTCGCCTTTGGTTAAGACTGCGTTCTTTGCCTCCGACCCCAATCTTGGGCGCATCCTGGCCGCGATTGGCTACGCGGGCGTTACCGACCTCAATGTTGAAACGCTCAAGCTGTATCTCGACGATGTGCTGGTGGCCGAGCACGGCGGACGCGCAGCCAGCTACCAGGAAGCGGACGGCCAGCGCGTGATGCAGCAAAGCGATATCACCATCCGCGTCGTGCTGAATCGCGGCGCGGTGAACGCCACGCTGTGGACGTGCGATTTTTCTTACGACTACGTCAAGATCAACGCGAGCTACAGAAGCTAAATCCTGCTGTGCGATCAATCTGCGTTGTTACAGTATCGCGCGCTTCCTTGCCTACCATCACGGTATGTCTGCGTCGCGCGCTCAACTGCGCCTAGCACTTGATCTGCTCGCGACGGATTTCAGAAGGGATGGTTTCCTATGGATAAGCTGGATAACTTCCTTGCCCGCGCCGAAGGTCTGCTCTCACGTCTGGAAAACATCCTGCCTGGCGCGCAGCCGCAAGCCCCCGATTGGCAATCTGCCGCGGCTTTCCGTTGGGACCACCGGCAGCGCACGCTGCATCCCGTTCCAAATTTTCAGCGCATCGCGCTGACCGACTTGCTCGGCATCGACGACCAGAAACAGCGCATTCGGCAGAACACGCTGCAATTCGTCAACGGCGGCAGCGCCAACAACGTGTTGCTGTCCGGCGCACGCGGCACCGGGAAATCGTCGCTGGTTAAGGCACTGCTGAACGAATATGCCGCGCAGGGTTTGCGCGTGATTCAGATCGACAAACAAGGCTTGATCGACCTGTCGCATATTGTCGCTCTGGTGCAGGGGCGCGCCGAGCGCTTCATCCTGTACTGCGACGACCTCTCCTTCAACACCGACGAGCCGGGCTATCAGGCACTCAAAGCCGCGCTGGACGGCGATTTGGTGGCGTTCTCCGATAATCTGCTGATCTACGCCACTTCCAACCGTCGCCACCTGATGCCGGATTCCATGCAGGACAATCTCGCCACCAGGCATGTTGGCGATGAAGTTCATCCGGCGGAGAGTATCGAGGAGAAAGTTTCATTGTCTGAACGCTTCGGCCTGTGGATTTCCTTCTACCCGTTCACGCAGGATGAGTACCTCGCGGTGGCGGCGCACTGGCTGGCACAGCATGGGTGGCAGCACGGCATGACAGACGAGGTGCGCACGGTGGCGCTGCAATGGGCACTATCGCGCGGTTCGAGGAGCGGGAGAGTGGCGGGGCAATTCGCGCGCGACTGGTGCGGCCGGCATGTTGCAAAATAAAATCATTGAAGTCTCTGCGGGCGTCCTGCAACGTCCGGATGGCTCTTTCCTCCTCGCCCAACGTCCCGCTGACAAAATCTGGGCCGGTTATTGGGAATTTCCCGGCGGCAAGATCGAGCCGGGCGAGACGGCGCGCGCTGCGCTGGTGCGCGAGTTGCGCGAAGAGTTGGGCATCAGAGTCGAGACGGCCTACCCTTGGCTGACGCGGGTATTTACTTATCCGCATGCCACGGTGCGCCTGAATTTCTTTCGCGTGACAGCCTGGACGGGTGAATTGCATCCGCATGAAGGCCAGCAATTCTCCTGGCAACACCCGGGAAAGGTCATCGTTGAACCCATCCTCCCGGCCAACTTCCCCATTCTGCGCGCGCTGGAGCTGCCCGCCCTGTACGCCATCAGCAACGCCGCCGAGCTCGGCGTAGAGCCATTCCTGGCAAGGCTGCAGGCCAGTCTGGAAGGGGGGTTGCGGCTGGTGCAGTTGCGCGAAAAATCTCTCTCTGGTGATGTGTTGCGTGAGTTGGCCTTGCGCGCGGTGGAGCTGGCGCATGCCCATGGGGCGAGCGTGTTGCTCAACGGTGATGTGGCGCTGGCGCAGGAAGTCGGCGCGGACGGTGTGCAGCTGACCTCGACGCAGCTTGCAGAACTGGCTGAACGTCCGGCAGTGAATTGGTGCGCGGCTTCCTGCCACAACGCGGACGAGTTGCGCCAAGCGGAAGCATTGGGCTGTGACTTCGCGTTATTGAGCCCGGTGTTGCCGACGCAATCGCATCCGGGTGCGCCGCATCTGGGCTGGGGAAATTTCGCCGCGATTGCGGCGGGTTCGTCCATACCGGTGTATGCGCTGGGCGGTCTGAAATACGATGACATGCTGACCGCGTGGCGGCGGGGCGCGCACGGCATCGCTTTGCTGCGTCAAGCCTGGGTTTCCTGATCCCCGTTATCCCGTTCGCGTTGTTCGACGCGATATTCCTCATTTGCCCATTTGCCGAGGTCGATCATTTTGCAGCGTTCACTGCAGAAGGGACGGAAGCGGTTGTTGCTATCCCATGGATGTGCTTTGCCGCAGGTGGGGCAGGTGACGATGAGCGGTTTACTCATTGCAGCGAGCAGAAAACCAGGCTGAAATCGACATCCTGTTCGTATAGCGATGTCTTGGCGCAGAAATCGGCGGCCACAAAGCGAATATTCAGCGCGTATTTGTTGGCGCTGATCTCCGGAAAACAGGGCAGCGACCGATCCAGCGTGACGCTGAGCAATTGCGCCACCCGCCCTCCCTGCATTTGCTGGAAAGAGCCCTGATGCGCGGTGAAGCGACGGGCACGGCCGCTTTCACGCAACAGCTTGAGCATGATGCTGATGCCGGCCTTGAGCGGCAACAGTGGTGCCAGCCATTCGCCCAAGTCGGCGCGCCGCCGGTCTTCCGGCAAGTGCTGCCAATAATGGTAGGAGGGTAGGTCGAACTCGCACACCCCGCCGGGGATGACGGCGCGCTGCTTGATGCCCATCAGCCATTCGTTGTCGCGCAGGTGCTGCCCAATCTTGCCGTTGATTTCCAGCAGTTTGGCACTGTCATTTTCGATTTGATCCAGTATTGAATCCAGCGCATCTTCGGATATCTGCGGATTGTTGCGCAGGGCAGTGAGTGCCTTTTTTTGGCGATCCAGCTCTTGCAGCAGGTCCGACTTCAGGTCGGCGCGGCAGGCGACCTCAAGGATCTCGAACAGCACACCGAGCGCGGCATGGTGATCGGTCCGATCTGCCCGGGCAATGAAACGTTCGACGCGCGTGAACAAATCTTCCAGGCGCAACATGGTGCGCACGCGCTCATTGAGAGGAAATTCGTAGCTGATCACGGTTATCGGCTTGGTGTGGCGGGTTGGTCAATGGCGAAAGATATAGGCAGCGCCGGACATCGTCAACCGCCTTTCAGGCCGCAAGCAGGCGCTGATGCAACCGCGCCACTTCGATTTTTAGCGCGTCGAGGTCGCCATCGTTGTGAACGATCTCGTCGGCCAGATGCAGGCGCATCGCGCGCGTCATTTGCTGCGCCATGATGGCGCGCACGGCGGTTTCGTCCAATCCGTTGCGCTGCATCGTGCGGCAGATTTGCTCGGTTTCGGGGCAATCGACCACGATCACACGCTGCAGCCAGTTGCGGTAGCGCATGCTTTCAAACAGCAGAGGCACGACGACCAGCGTGTAGGGCGCGAGGCTGGGCATGAGCGCCCGGGTTTTTGTCTCGGTCAGAATCATCGGGTGCAGGATATTTTGCAGGCGCATTTTCGAGGCGGGGTCGCTGAAGACCAGCTGGCGCATGCGGGCGCGGTCGAGTGCGCCTTCCGCCGTGATGTAATTGGCGCCAAATGTTTCACCGATCTCGGGTATCGCCAAGCCGTCGCGCGCGGTCAGCTGGTGCGAAATCTCATCGGTGTCAATCACACGCGCACCGAGTTCGCCCAGAAGCCGCGCCACCGTGCTCTTGCCGCTGCCGATGCCGCCGGTCAGTCCGTAATAGTGCATCATGGTGCCAGCAGTTGCAGGTAGGACTGGGTGAGCGATTGTCCCCAGAACAGGGCGATCAAGCCGCCGCCCGCCAGGTATGGACCGAAAGGAATGGGGATGTTGCGGCCTCTTTTCGCCAGCACGATCAGCGCGATACCGACTACGGCACCGACCAGAGAAGACAGCAGGATCACCAGCGGCAACAGAGCCCATCCCAGCCAGGCGCCGATGGCGGCAAGCAATTTGAAATCGCCGAATCCCATGCCCTCCTTGCCGGTGAGCAACTTGAACGCCCAATACACGCTCCACAGCACCAGATAACCGGCGGCCGCGCCGATTACCGCGTTGGCCAGCGAAGTGAACGCGCCATTGAGATTCAGCAGCAGGCCGAGCCAAAGCAGAGGCAGGGTGATGCTGTCCGGCAATAACTGCGTGTCGAAGTCGATGAAGGTGAGGGCGACCAATGCCCAGATGAAGAAAAGCGCGGCAATGCCGGCGAGACCAAAACCAAAATGCCAGGCGGCGAAGGCGCTCAATCCGCCGCTCACTGCCTCGACGATTGGATAGCGCAGTGAAATTGGCGTCCCACATCCGGCGCAACGACCGCGCAGAAACACATAGCTCAGCAGCGGGATGTTTTCCAGCGCGCTGATCGGATGACGGCATTGCGGACAAGCCGAACGGGGCACCAGCAGATTGAACGGAGCATTTTCCGCCAGCGGTTTTTCATTCAGTTCGGCGCACTGTGCCTGCCACTCGCGTTCCATCATTTTGGGCAGACGATAAATGACGACGTTCAGGAAACTGCCAACCAGCAGGCCGAGAATGCCGGCGAGTGAAATAAAAAATGCGGGAGAGTACTGTAGCAGTGTGAGCATCAAGTCAGACATGAAAAGGGCGCGGCACTTTGCCGCGCCCGGGTGAAAAAAGGGTCAGACCACTTGACCCATCTTAAAGATGGGCAGGTACATGGCGATTACCATGCCTCCAATGAGTGTGCCGAGTACTACCATGATAATGGGTTCCATCAGGCTGGACAGGGCCTCCACAGCGTCATCCACCTCGGCCTCATAAAAGTCGGCGACTTTGGATAGCATGCTGTCAATGGAGCCGGATTCCTCGCCGATGGCAACCATCTGCAGCACCATTCCCGGGAAGACGTTGGTGCTGACCATTGCGGCATTCAGACTGTTGCCGGCAGTGACATCGCGCTGGATCTGCTTGGTGGCATCGTAATACACCGCGTTGCCCGCGGCACCAGCGACTGAATCGAACGCTTCGACCAGCGGTACACCGGCGGCGAACATGGTGGAGAGGGTGCGGGTCCAGCGCGCAATGGTGGCTTTGCGCACCAGCGGCCCGAACACGGGAATCTTGAGCATGAGCTGATCCATCACACGCTGCATTTTCTTGTTGCGTTTCCAGGCGTAGAAGAAACCGTAGATGCTGCCGCCGACGAGGGTGAAAATCGCCCACCACCATTCGACGAAAAAGTCAGAGATCGCCATTACCACCAAAGTCGGTGCGGGCAGGTCGGCACCAAAACTACTGAACAATTCCTTGAACGCGGGAATCACGAAAATCATGATGATGGCTGTGATGATAAAGGCGACTGCGATGATGGAGATTGGATAGAACAGGGCGGATTTGATCTTGCTCTTGATCGCCTGGATTTTTTCTTTGTAGGATGCGAGACGATCCAGCAAGCTATCCAGAATACCAGCGGCTTCGCCAGCTCCGATCAGGTTGCAATATAGATCGTCGAAGTACAGTGGGAACTTGCGGAAAGCCTGCTCCAAGCTGCTACCGGTTTCTACGTCCGTCTTGATGTCCATCAGCAATCGCGCCACTGCGGGATTGTCGTGCCCTTTGCCGACGATGTCGAAGGCCTGCAACAGGGGAACCCCTGATTTCAGCATGGTGGCGAGTTGGCGGGTGAACAGCGCGATATCTTTCTCGGTAACCTTGCCGGAACCGGCGGAGCTTTTCTTGATCTTGCTGACATTGATACCCTGACGGCGGAGGTGAGCCGAAACGCTGGCCTCGCCGGGCGCGCGCATCTCGCCCTTGACGACCTTGCCGGATTTGTCCTTGCCTTCCCAAGTGTAGAGGACTTCCTTGACCTTGACGTTTTTCTCTCTAGCCATCTTGCTTCCTCGACTCAAATCCTGCACAGGGGCAGTTCCTGTTGCTTACCGCGCGCTGTTTGTCACGGCTTGAATTGTAAAACCCCTTGCATGATGCATGGCATTGTTTTCTTTGTAAAGCTGTGCTGTTCAGCCGTTGCGCTGGGTTTTCTGGATGCTGAAAATGCGTGCAACTTTAACCGCGCGATCCTGTACCTGGATGATCTCGATCGGGTAATTGCCAATCTTCAGGCTGGTGCCCGCTTCCGGAATATCTTGCAGGTGTTCGAGGATCAGGCCGTTGAGGGTCTTCGCCTCTCCCAGTGGCAGGTGCAGTCCGAGTTTGCGGTTGAGTTCGCGCAGACTGCTGCTGCCTTCCAGCAACAGACTGCCGTCATTCTGGCGCAGGAACTTGCCCGTTTGCGCCGGCGACTGGGTGGTGAATTCGCCGACGATCTCCTCCAGGATATTCTCCAGTGTCACCAGTCCAAGCAGCTCGCCATACTCGTCCACCACCAGCCCAAGGCGTGTCCGCCGCTCCTGGAACTGTTGCAGTTGCTTCAGCAACGGTGTGTCGGAAGGAATGAAATACGGATCGTGCAGCACCTCGCGTAATTCTGCCGCATCCAGCGTTTCTTCGTGCAGCAGGGGCAACACACGCTTGATGTGCAGAATGCCGATGATGTTGTCCGGTGTTCCGCTATATACCGGCAGCAGAGTGTGGTGACAGGTAATGAGCTGCTGGTGCAATTCGGCGGATGCGGTATCAATGTCCAGGGCCTCAATCTGGTTGCGCGGGATCATCACATCGTTGACGGTGATGCGCTCCAGATCGACCAGATTGAGCAGCATCTTCTGATGTTTGCGCGGCAGGAAATGTTCGGCATCCAGCACAAGCCCGCGCAGCTCCTCGAGGGTCATTTTCTGTTTGCTTTGGTCGGTCTGGATGCGGATGCGGAACAGCCGCAGCAGCCCTTTGACCAAGGCGGTCGCCACTGAGACAACCGGATGAAACAGAGTAATCAGCGGGGTCAGCACATAGCTGGCGGGCAGGGCGATGCGTTCCGGGTAACTCGCGGCGATGATCTTGGGCATGATTTCGCTGAACACCACCAGCGCGAAAGTCAGCCCGAGCGTGCCGAACAGAATAGCCAGATCATCCTGCCCGAACAGACGCAGGATGATGATGTTGGTCACGGCGGCGGCGGCGACATTGAGCAGTGTGTTGCCAAGCAGGATAGAGCCGAGCAGCTTGTCCACCTTGCCGAGCAGGGCGGCGGTCAGACGGGCGCTGCGGTTGCCTTTGCGCACCAGACTGTTGAGACGGCCGCGATTGATCGCCATCATGCTGGTCTCCGAGCCGGAGAAGAACGCGCTGCAGATCAACAGGACGAGCAGAATGCCGAACAGTGTGCCAAGGGAAATATCATCCAAAGCGTATGGCCCTAACGAACGTGATGCGCCGAGTATCGGGGAGGGGGTCAGCCAGTGTCAACTTCACCAATCCTTGAAGGTCAGGCCAAAACCAAAGGTGGTTTGCGCGTGGTTGTAGTCAATCAGGCTGCTGCCGTAGCCGGTGGCAAGTTGCAAGCTCAAGCGTGACAAATGCCAGAATCGCACCGGGGTGGACCAGTCCAGTTGCAGATAACCGCGCGGTTGTCCGGCGGACAGATTGCTGCGCGCGAGCAGAACAACTTCGTCGTCCGTATCAGGAGACCAGTGCGCTTCCACTTCGGCTCGCCCCAGATATTGCACAATGTCCGGATTGTCGTCGTTGCTTGCAGATTCCGGGATGCGCCACCAGCCGCGGGCAAGCAGAAAATACTCGCTCCATTCCCAGCCGCCTTGCAGATAGACCCGGTTCCAGTTGCGGGAAGCCTGCTGGTCGCGTCCATTGGATTGGTGCGACAGGCCGATATTCAGCAACTTCCAGCCCTGTGCATGGCCGGTGCCGAAAGTGCCGATCAGCTCCGGTTCATAATTGGTTTCACGGAGGGGAGAGGAGTGGGCCGTATTAAACATTTGCCAGTAGGATTGCTGGGTAAAACCCGCCCACATCCGGAAGTCGCGGAACCCCAGCATATCCAGCTCGCGAAAATTGCCGATCTCTGATTTTGCACTGAATTGAAACTTCACCTCGTTGGAGATGTAAGGGTAGGGCGTGATTGTGTTGTGCAGCGGTGCGGGCGAGGAGGGCTGGCTATTGATGCGCGAAGTATGGTGTACCAGTACCAGGTTGCTGCGGTAAGGCTCCAACCGACGCACCCCTTCTGCATCCGGATTGCCGCGGCCATCGAGATCCCAGGCGCGAGTCAGCGCGGAGCGTTCGGTGTAATGCTGACCGGTGAGTTTGTCGTAACAGGCAAGCCGTTCCGTGTCGTTAGGCTTGTCGGCACACGCTTTCCAGTTGGGTTTGGCGGCTTGGGCGGATACGGCGGCGCAGGTGCACAACAGGATGAGGGCGGCGCGCTTCATGTTGCGGGTTTTCCTTGCGGGCGGAGCATCAGCCAGACACCGGCCAGCACCATCGGCAGGCTCAACCACTGTCCCATGCTGACACCAAACGTCATCAGACCAAAGATGCCGTCGTCCGGTTGGCGCGTGAATTCGCCCAGGAAGCGGAAGCTGCCGTAGCCGATGAGGAACAGGCCGGATACTGCACCCACTGCACGCGGTTTGGCCGAATACCACCACAGCAGCATGAATAGCGCGACGCCTTCCAATCCGAACTCGTACAACTGCGAAGGATGGCGCGGTAGTTGATCCACCTGCGGAAATA
>Ga0210017_1000730_pt1 | contig 28325 bp, 28 predicted proteins | sample CryGeyCG2014_020_FD_183966 | JGI IMG/M metagenome (GOLD analysis project Ga0210017, IMG submission 183966) | Groundwater microbial communities from aquifer - Crystal Geyser CG08_land_8/20/14_0.20 (SPAdes) (version 2) | ecosystem: Environmental > Aquatic > Deep subsurface > Groundwater | place... | reverse complement strand
TCTTTTTGTTTTTGTTTTCTTCGGTTAATGGTGGTGTATCTTTTTCAGTCAAAGTAATGTGGGTGGTCTTGTCGTCTTCGCTCCTTTTTCCCTCAGTGAGCTCAAACCATTCAAAAGTACCTGGGGGAAAAACCAATTCAAGAATATCTTCTTTTGTTCCCATTTAAACCTCCTACCATGTGGTGGGGAACATTATATCTCATATTTCAAAAACCCACTATTGCGTATGACCCCATTGTTTACTATATCTCTCTATATATTATCCTTCGCTGGCCGCCTTCTCTTTTTACTGAAGATGTCCTGTTTTTGATCCCGGTTCCCTGGAAGGGACCGGTCATTGCTCCGGTTCTTGTGTCAATTTTAATGATAATCTCAGCTTTTGTTATCTTGAAAAGAAAAGTATGGGAGAAGGAGGTTTAGTATGTGGATATCCTGGATTTACGCGGCCTGCGCAGCCTGGCTGATTGTATCAGCCTTTACTATTGCGCATTGGGAGGGGACCTTTAACTTGTGGAATAACCTAATTATAGGAATCATAATCGGGGTAACAACGGTTATCCTCTGGATAAAGAAAGATTAAGATGAGCCTTATTTTAACGTTTATCATAATCTGTGCGGTTATAACCTCTCTGGTTATGTTTCTGCGCCTTCTGCAGATAGTTTTTCTTTTTGCATATAGAAAGAAACCGTCTGAAATTGAAATTATCCCAGATGAAAAATTGTCCAGGGTTACGGTTATGACTCCGGCCTACAATGAAGAAAAAGTAATAGGGAAAACCCTGAAAACCATTCTGGAGCTAAACTACCCGGATGATAGATTCGAAATCCTGGTAATAAACCCCGGCTCAAAAGACCGGACTGCCGAAATTGCTCGAAGTTTGGCCGCCCAGAACAAGCGAACGATTAAAGTTATCGATGCTATCAATGATTTCGAGCACCATGGCAAGCCGCGCGCTTTAAATTTTGGTTTAAGGTATGCTGCCGGAGAAATCATAGTAGTATACGATGCCGACAGTTTAGTAGACAAGATGGCCGTTAAATATCTTGTTTCCTACCTTCTTGCCCATCCTGAAGTCGCTATGACCTTCGGGATGCGCAAAGCGGTAAACACCCATAGTTTCTTTGCTCGCCTGGCATATCTAGAATCGCTTTCTCAGCAGCTTTTAACCGAAGCCGCACCTCCGAAAGAAGGGCATAAGTTTCTCTTTTCTCCGGGAACCAATGTGGCAATTAGAAAGTCTGTCCTAGAGGAATTGGGCGGCTGGGACGACAATGCTTTGACTGAAGATTTCGAGCTATCCGTTAGACTTCATTCCCATGGTTATAAAATTGAATATGTTCACTCTGCCTTATCTTGCGAAGAAGTTCCTGAAAAGCTTCGAATTTGGCTGGCTCAAAGAACCAGGTGGAGCAGAGGCGGCAATCACGTTTTTCTTAAGTACTTGGGGAAGCTGAAAAGCATCCTGCGGCAAAAAAGATTTAAATTTATAAACTTTATTATTCTTTTTAAGCTGATTGAATTTTATGCTCCTCTGATTGCCCTTCTATTATCAGACATTCTTTTTATTCTGGGAATTCTTGAAATTTTTGTTTTTGGAGGAATGGGAATAGGTTTTGCTTTATGGTTTTTGTTCTATGTACTTCTTTTTCTGCAGCTCCTGGCTTGTTTGGTCTACACCCGGGAAGTTAATTTGAAAAATATTCTGGGGAGCTTAATTTTATACTTTTATTTTCAGCTCTGGCTGCTTACCTTTGGAAGAGTCATCTGGCTGGATTTGATCCGCGCTCCTAACCTCTGGGAAAAGACCGAGAGGTTTGCTGCTATTGATTGAAATGAGAAATTTTATATTTTGGATTCTTTTTTATACTTTAGTCATGGCTTTTAGCCAGATACTATTAAAGTTCGGCGTTTCCCAAATCGGAGGGCTTAAGATCGCTACCTCTAGAGATGTTTTCTTAATAACTTTTCAGGTTCTTAAAAATCCCCTTATCATGGGAAGCATTGTGCTTATGGTTTCTTCCTTTTTCCTCTGGCTCTATATTCTTTCCTGGTTTAAGTTGGGTTTGATTTTCCCCTTAACTGCTTTGACCTATGTTTTTGTCGCACTGATGTCTTACTTTATGCCTGGAGAGAAACTTTCTTTGTTTAATTATTCCGGCATAATTCTGATTGCCGTAGGGGTCTTCTTTTTGCTTTATAAATAATCTTCCCCCCAAAACCGGACCAATTGAATTTAGAGAGGTAAAGTCAAAAACATGACAAAAGAATTATCGACGACAAAAAGAGTATTCAACAGGCTTCTCGGGGCAAGCATTTTTTTGCCTCCTGCTGTGTAAACCCCTCACCATTTTCATGTACCTGAGACCTTTTGTTGGTTCGGGTCAACCACCATTGGCGGTTTTCTGGGTGGGCTATATCCCCACATCGTGTGCAGGATTTTTTGAAGGCGGGGAAGAGAGTATGAATCGACGGGTGGAGATTATTGCTTTTTCTTACATCCTATTGACTCTGGTGTTATTTTTTCTTCTTAGGGGTATATTCCAGAAGGTCTCCAACGGAACAATTTAAAGTGGAACAGAGTTTTTCCAGCGTCTCAAATTTAATCCCGCTAACTTCTTCATGATAAAGTGCCGAAAGGGCATTCGGAGCAATCCCCGTTTTTCGCGCAACTTCGGCGGCTCGCATTTTTCTTTCCCCCAATAATTTCCCCAGATGAATTTTAATTGGCATTTTTAATAACTCCTTTGTAACAAATTATATAATTTTGTCCTTTTGCTTGTCAAATCATAAGCAGATTAAATATATCTTGAGCTATATAATATCGCTTGACAGATATAATATGGGTATATATAATATATGTGCAGATATATAAACAATGCGTGGAGGTAGTTGACATGAAGTATGTCGGTATCGTCGGTTCAAGAAGGCTTTCAGAAAATTTTCGCTTTCATGTCCGAGAAGTTGTCTCGTATCTTCTGGGAAAGGGATGTTCTATTAATTCCGGCGGAGCGATCGGCGCGGACTCATACGCCATAACTGCGATTTTGAGGACAGGCAAATCATATCGGGGCGTCATTTGTTCGGCATGGAGCTATTTCTCCGGTTTTCCCTATTCGGCAAGAGGAGAAATTGGCGAGTTTTCCGGAAAAGGCGGCAGAATAGATTGGGGAGAGGTTCAGCCCGATGCGACAAGACAGGAAGTCATTGCCGGTCTTTTGGGGAGAAACAGGAGACTCGCTGAAAATTCTGACGCATTGGTCGCTTATCTCTACGGCGAATCGCGCGGAACAATGTATACGATAAAAGAAGCGATCAAAAAGGACATTCCAATAGTTGTGTTTGCCTGTGATCCGATCTCGTTACGATTATATCAAAACCTTGACCGGCAAGTCGGCGGCCAAATCAAAATCCTCAAGATCGGCGCACAATCCATACCGGATAAACTTTTTGTTTGATGAATACCGTAAAATCGCCTATAATAATACTTGTTCAAAATAGGTTCGAGCATCGTTCAGGATGTTCGACCAGACTATACTCTGTGCGGTTTCGGCGGACGATGGGGAAAGGCCAGCAAAACAGCCCTGCGCGATTTTTTCCCTGTATTCCGCCACAATATCAAACGGCCGCCGCCATTCCCAAATCACTTTTTTATTTAGCAGGCGACGGTTCGGGCTGCCGAAGGCAGCCACAAAATATTTTTGATTTAAATTGTCAAAAATATTTTGTATTCCAATTTTTTCCACCAGCCCGAAGGGCTGGACGAAGTAAGTTTGTAAAAGGAGGGAAGTAAACCATGACAACCAAATATTTTCTTTATGCCAGAAAGTCAACTGAAGATGAGGAATGCCAAGTAATGAGCATTGAGGCTCAGCTTGCGGAGTTGGCTGAATACGCTAAGCGGGAAGGGCTGGAAATAATCGAACAGTTTATAGAAAGCAAAAGCGCAAAGAAACCCGGGCGAGAAGTGTTTAACGCAATGATGAGCAAAGTTCACGAGAGTAAAGAACCGATTGGCTTGATTGCGTGGCACCCCGACCGTTTGGCTCGTAATTCCGTTGACGGCGGACAAATAATTTACAGTATTGATATCGGCAAGATCGTTTCTTTGCGCTTTCCCACTTTTTGGTTTGAGCCAACTCCGCAAGGGCTTTTCATGCTTCAAGTCGCCTTTGGCCAATCAAAATATTATTCCGACAATTTGTCGGAAAATGTAAAGCGTGGGATTAGACAAAAACTCAGGCGTGGCGAATGGCCGGGCCTTGCGCCGTTCGGCTATGTGAATAATCCCAAAACAAGAAATATTGAACCTGACCAAATGAAAGCAAGAGTTATTAAAAAAGCGTTTGAGGAATACGCGCAAGGCCGCCACACTTTGGAAAGTTTAGGCTAGCGCCTGAGTTTTTGGGGCGTGGTGAGCGGGACCGGAAAACCGCTCTGCAAAGCAACACTGCAAAGAATGCTGACAAATAATGTTTATCTTGGCTTAATCGTTCACAACGGCGAAATTTACGAGGGCGGTTTTCCGGCAATTGTTTCCCGAGCGATTTTTGAAGCCGTCCAAAAAGTCTTAAAACAGCGAGCAAGACCTCGCAAAAGCAAAAAGAGGCATAACTTCCCGTTTGTTGGGCTTCTCACTCGTGGCGAGTGCGGCGGAGCCATTACCGCGCAATTTGCTCACGGACACGGCGGAACATACCGCTATTATCGTTGCACAAAAAAGCTCGGCAAATGTAGCCAGCGATATTTGCGCGAGGACTTGTTCGCCGATCAATTAAAATCACGGCTTCAAAATGTCGCACCTTGCGACGACTGGGCGGAGAAGATGAACGCTCAAGTTGATGTTTGGGAAAAGGAAAATGTTTTGTCGTCGCAATCTTTCGCCCAAAATCTTGACGAGAGAATAAAGGAAGCGGAAACAAAGCTTGATAAACTGGTTAACGCTTTTTAGACGGAAGCATTGAAAAAGAAACTTACCTTGTCAAAAAGGACGAACTCATTAAAACAAAAACAGACCTCAACAAAAGAAAGTCTGATTTTGGGCGAAAGGGAAACAATTGGATCGAACCTTTGCGGGACTTCATAAAAACCGCTCACCACGTCGAAAAACTTGCTTTGTCCAATGATTTTTACGAAATAAAATCATTGGCGGAAAAAATTGGAACGAACCGTCGTTTGCTTTCCCGAAAAACTGAATTTGAATTTGTCCGTCCTTACGATTTAATTCCGAAATACAGGGCTTTTTGCGAAGCGAGACCCGCCGAAGGCGGGGCGAGCGAGCAAGCTCTTTCCCCTGAAAATTTGAAATGTCTTGATTGGTCGGGGTGACTGGATTTGAACCAGCGGCCTCCTGGTCCCAAACCAGGCGCTCTACCAAGCTAAGCTACACCCCGCTTTCAACAAACAACTGACAACTCAGCGCCTTTGGCGCCTACAACTAACAACCGAAGATGTTTAATTATATAACAATTTTTCTGAAGTTGTAAGTTGTAGGTCCGCCTGCGGCGGACCGTGTTGTCGGTTAAATAGCGGGAGACGAGGCTCGAACTCGCGACCCCGACCTTGGCAAGGTCGTGCTCTACCAACTGAGCTACTCCCGCATAACAAATTGAGTTTATCACAACCTGGATTTCTAGTCAATAAAAGGGTAAAATGCCAATAATAATGAGAATAATATTGAGCTGGTTGATAAATCTCCTCTGTTTGTCTTGTTTAAGCCAGGTTTTTGCGATCACCCTTTCTGTGCCGCCTTCGTTTGAGGTCATTGGGAGCGGTAATTCTGCCTTGGCCTTTGTCATTGAGATTAAGGGGATTGGGCCAGCTGAGCCCCGCCCAGTATTTTCTTTTGCTGGTTTGCCTGCTGTTAATCCGTTGATTTTTGATCAGGATAGCCGCTTGCTTTTGTGGATACCTGGTTCAACAGAGGTCGGCAGCTATCAATTAAAAATAATTGCGGCTGACACTTTTGGCCACCAACTTGCTGCAGCTTCGACTTTAATTAAGGTTTTGCCGCAGTCTGAGGTCGTACCCTTGCCAAAAGGCTGGGAGCAGTTAGGGGTAGTGGACAAATATTTGCTTGGCCGCAAACTATTTTCTGCGGCTAACTTATTGTTTATGACGATTGCAGCTAACTCTGATTATCAAATCGAGGTTAGACTAAAGGATAGTGAGGACCAAGAATGTATTTTAGTCTTTTTGCCGCAAAATGGGATGCCTAGAGTTGATAAACGAAAAAAAAGGGCAGAAATTATGTTGGGCGCTGAGTATCGGAGCGATAAGCCAAGAATACTAAAGCGGGACCTCTACGAAGATTTATTTGACTATCTTGGTTTGGTTTTGAAAAAGATCGTTGTTATTAGAGTGATTGGTGACTATCAATTGCCCGACTTAGCGCTTTTTAATTCCAACGGCTTGATTAAACAAACAGGGATAAAAAATATTTATCTGCCAGAGCTTAATTTCTCAGTTGATGACCGGTTTTACGTTGACAGTCTTTATTCTGACAAAAATCCAATGCTGATCGCAGATGCCCCGACAATTAAAATTGATTTTACCTCTCAGGCTGGTCTGATTTGGCGCAGCGCGCTTTTGACAATTGATGATACTTTTTATTCTGCTGCTAAAGGAGATTTTACTAAGATAGTTGTTAAGCCAATGGAAAGCAGCCCAACCTTTGGTGTTGATTATGCTTTGTATGAACTGATGGTGCCGGCCCAACATCCTTTAGCCTTTGGCCAGCACCATTTGGTTTTTGAGGTTTCAACTGCTTATGGTCTGGTCGTAACACGAGAGGTTTATGCCAGGGTGGTGACCTTGCCAGCTCAGGTCGAGGGCCAAACAATGGTTTTTCCCAGTCCGTTCAATTTAATGAGGGACAAAGAGCTAAGGGTGCAATACAAACTTACTCAGTCAACGAATATTGATCTAGCGGTCTTTGGTGTTGATGGGAGTATCACCATGAAAAAAAGTTTTGTCATGGGTGAGAATGGCGGGCAAAGGGGATTGAATACTGTTGTTTGGGATGGGCACGGCCCCAGTGGGTCGCCTTTGCCTAATGGTATTTATACCGGGGTGATAATTGATCGGGCGCAAAACCGGGTGCTTGAGAAATTTAAGATAACAATATTTAACTAAGGCTGGCTAACTTTGCTATAATAATTTAATATGATAATTACGTTATTTAGATCTTGGAAAATAATTGGCTTGGCCCTGATCTTGGGTTCTGTTGTGTCAGCTTGTGCTGGCGGGCCGAACCGGCCTAAGATCCTAGAGGCAATGGCTGTTTTTGACAGGGCTTATATACCGGCTTTAGTTTTTTCTGACCTTGGTAAACAGCGGGAGACTGAACTATCACTTGAGCATTTGCGCCGCTCTTGGAATGATTTTCATTTAAATTTTTATAACACAAAAATTAAATATGGTGTTAATATTGTTGACAAATTTTGGCAGGAAGACTTTTCTCGGGTTGATGCCTTGATCACTTCAGCTGAAGTCTTGATCAGCCAGCATAAATTGATTGGGGTCAATGAGCAGCTTGAACCAATCAGGATTATTTTTATGGACCTAAGAAAGCGCAACGGCTTGCTTTACTTTCTTGACGGGTTGACCACCTTTGATGGTTTAATTGACGAGATTTCTAACAGGTTAGTAGGCAAGGTCCGTTTGCAAGACAAAGAGATCCGAGAATTGCAGGCCTTAGCCGACACAGCTTCACAGGTGTTACAAGGCTTATCAGATTTTGAACTTAAGCCAAAATTATTTGGTTTCAACTCAGACAAGCTGGCAGCGATCAATGCGCGCTTGCTTGAGCAGCAAAGACTGGTACAAAAACTTTCTCAAGTAATTCAAGCCCGTGATCTAGACGCTGTGTTTCAATCGGCCCAGGATTTGAAACCAAATTTTATTGTTTTGTACAAGGCTTTTGGCGGCTTTCAGCCAATCTTTGATGCTATAATAAAGGAGAAGCAAGATGAACCAAAAGATAACAAGCTGGATAAGACAAAAAGTAAATGAAGCTGGAGCGCAGGGTTGTGTTTTCGGGATTTCTGGTGGGGTTGATTCTGCGGTGGTGGCTGCCCTTTGTAAAGCCGCTTTTCCTGCCGATGTTTTAGGCTTGGTCCTGCCCTGCCAGAGCAATCTCCAAGATGCGGTAGATGCTAAAAAAGTTGCTGAGAAGTTTTCTATCCCAATTAAAACCATTGACCTGGAAAAGTCTTTTGACCAGCTTTATCTCACCTTGTCAGGTAAGCCTTACGATAAAAAGACGATGGACCTCTCTATAGCTAATCTAAAGCCGCGCCTGCGCATGCTGACTCTGTATTATTACGCCAACAAGCATAACTATCTAGTTGTTGGCACTGGCAATAAATCTGAAGCAGTCATGGGCTACTGTACCAAGTATGGTGATGCTGGGGTTGATCTGCTGCCTTTGGCTTCGCTTTTAAAGACCCAGGTTAGGGTACTGGCCAAGGATTTAGTCGTGCCACAGGGGATTATTGATAAAGCTCCTTCTGCTGGCTTGTGGCAGGGGCAGACTGATGAGGGGGAGATGGGGATTACCTACGCGGAACTGGACAAAATTATCATTGCTCTTGAAAGCAATAAACTAGCTGGCCTTGACCCTAAAAAAGTTGGGCTGGTCAAGCAAAAAATGGCGCAAAATGAGCATAAACGTTGTCTGCCGCCTTTATTTATGATATAGTTTTCTCTTATGAACAAAGATTTTATCTCCATCCACGATTTAAAATTTGCTGAAATAGAAGAGATCATGGTCTTAACTACTGACTTAAAGCAAAAGCAAAAAAACAACGAAAAACACGAGTATCTTTGGGCAAAGTCTATGGCCATGATCTTTGAAAAGCCTTCCACCCGCACCCGTGTTTCCTTTGAAATTGGGATGTGGCAGCTGGGGGGCCTTGCTATCAATCTTGACCAAGAGGCCATTGGTTTAGGCGAGCGCGAGTCTGTGGCTGATGTTGCCCGGACCTTGTCTCGTTTTGCCGATGCAATTTTGATCAGGACCTTTTCCCACGATAAGGTGATCGAGCTAGCCAAGTATTCTGACCAGCCAGTTATCAATGCTCTTTCTGATCGGCTGCACCCTTGCCAGGCCATGGCAGATGTTTTTACGATTCAAGAAAAGAAAGGGTCTTTAAAAGGTCTAAAGTTAGCTTACATTGGCGATGGCAATAACGTGTGTCATTCGTTGATGTTTGCTGCTGCAAAACTTGGCATTAACATGGTGATTGCTTGTCCCAAGGGCTATGAGCCAAATGAAGAGATTGTAAAACTGGCTTTTGCAGATGCTAAGGTGACCGGAGTTGAAATTGATATTTTGAATGATCCTGTTGTCGCGGCCAAAGATGCTGATGTGATCTACACTGATGTTTGGGCTTCAATGGGTCAGGAAAAACAAGCGAAAAAACGACAAAAGATCTTTTCAAAATTCCAGGTTAATTCAAAATTAATGGACTTAGCCAAGGCGGATTGTATTTTTATGCATTGTTTGCCGGCTCATCGTGGTGATGAGGTAACGGCTGATGTAATCGACGGTCCGCAATCTGTAGTCTTTGACCAGGCGGAAAACCGTTTGCATGTGCAAAAGGCGATTTTGACGCTACTTTTAGGAGGGAAAAATGGCTAAAAAAATTGTCCTGGCCTATTCCGGTGGGCTTGATACCTCGGTGATGCTCAAGTGGATCAAAGAGAATTACAATTGTGAAGTAATTGCTTACTGCGCTGATGTTGGTCAAGAAGAAGAGCTGGATGGTTTAAAAGAAAAAGCCTTAAAAACAGGGGCTTCCAAGCTTTACGTAGAAAATCTCCAAGACGAGTTTGCCAAAGATTTCATTTTTCCTATGCTCAAGGCTGGTGCGATTTATGAAAATGAATATTTACTCGGCACCTCAATTGCCCGTCCTTTAATCGCCCAAAGACAAGTTGAAATTGCCAAGAAAGAAAAAGCTGATGCTGTGGCTCACGGTGCAACAGGGAAGGGGAATGACCAGGTTCGTTTTGAGCTGACCTTTAAAGCCTTGGCCCCTGATATGAAAATTATTGCCCCTTGGCGGGAGTGGGACATTAAAGGCAGGGAAGAAGCGATTGCCTATGCTAAAAAGCATAATATTCCTGTTCCAGTGACCAAGAAAAAACCGTATTCATCAGACAGAAACCTTTGGCACATCAGTTATGAAGGGGGCATTTTAGAAGATCCCTGGTTTGAACCTAAAGAGGAGATGTTTATCCTTTCAAATTCTTTGGAAAAAGCTCCGGCTAAACCAGAGTATGTTGAAGTTGAGTTCATTAAAGGTGAGCCAGTAAAAATTAATAACAAAAAACTGGAGCCGGTCGCTTTAATTAAGGAATTAAATAAGCTCGGTGGAAAAAATGGGGTTGGCCGAGTTGATATTGTGGAAAATCGCTTGGTTGGTATTAAATCCCGCGGTGTGTATGAGACGCCGGGCGGGACTATTTTATACGTCGCGCACCAGGCGCTGGAATCTATTACTTTAGATCGCGATGTTTCGCATTATAAACTTCAGGTCGCCCAGCGCTATGCTGAATTGGTTTATTATGGTCAGTGGTTTACTCCGCTAAAAGAAGCCTTGGATGCTTTTATTGATAAGACGCAGGTTAATGTTACAGGAGTAGTTCGTTTAAAACTTTATAAGGGTAATTGTATTGTCGTCGGCCGCAAGGCGGCTAAATCTCTTTATCGTCCTGATTTGGCCACTTTTGAAAAAGACGAGATTTACAATCAAAAAGATGCTGAAGGCTTTATTAACCTTTTTGGCTTGCCGATCAAGGTGCAGGCGAAGCTAAAATAAAAACTATCCAGGAGGCTTTTCATGGCAAAAAGGACAAAAAAGACGGAGAAGAATAAAAAGTTGTGGGCAGGCAGGTTTTCTAAGTCAATGGCCAAGTCTGCGGAGGTGTTTTCAGCTTCTGTCCACTATGACGTGAGGCTTTATAAATATGACATTGGCCAAAGTATAGCTTACGCCAAAACCTTGATCAAAGCAGGGGTCTTAACCACTCAGGAGAGCGCGAAAATTATTAAAGCCCTGACCGAAATTGGTAAGGGGATTGGTTCTGGTAAGATCAAGCTCTTGTCGGAACTAGAAGATATTCATATGAATATTGAAACCTTCTTGATTGACAAAGTTGGCAATGTTGGCAAAAAGCTCCATTCTGGAAGATCTCGCAATGACCAGGTGGCGACAGATTTTCGGATGTTTGTCCGAGCCGAGTGCCTATTGGTCACAACCTTACTTATGAACTTGCAAACTGTTTTGCTTGAGCTGGCGGAAAAACAGATCAAAGTGATCATGCCAGGTTACACCCATATGCAAAAGGCCCAGCCGATCTTATTCTCCCATTATTTGATGGCTTATTATGAGATGTTTGAGCGTGATAAAAAAAGATTGGAATGTGTTAGAAGCGAAGCCGATGTCATGACTCTGGGCTCAGGTGCCCTAGCTGGGACAAATTTTAAAATTGATCGGGAAGGCTTGGCCAAAGAGCTGGGTTTTGCCCAGATTTCAAAGAACAGTTTAGATGCGGTCTCTGATCGTGATTTTGCCATTGACCTTGTTGCGGCTTGCTCTATGATCATGATGCATCTTTCCCGATTTTCAGAGGAACTGATTATTTGGGCAAGCGATGAGTTTGATTTTATTGAACTGTGTGACCAGTACAGCACCGGCTCCTCCATCATGCCGCAAAAGAAAAACCCTGATATGGCTGAGCTTTCGCGGGGTAAGACTGGCCGGGTTTACGGCCATCTTATGGGGCTCTTAACTGTGATGAAAGGCCTGCCGCTGGCTTACAACCGGGATTTGCAGGAAGATAAAGAGGCGGTTTTTAGTGCAGTTGATACAGTTAAGGCAACTTTGGGGATTTTTGCGGAAATGGTTGCAACCTTAACCGTTAACACGGCCAAAATGGACAAGGCAGCCAAATGCGGTTTCTTAACTGCCACGGACTTAGCCTATTACTTAGTGAACCATGGGGTGCCTTTTCGTGAGGCGCATGAGATTATTGGTAAGTTAGTGGCTTACTGTGAGGAGTCCAACATGCAGCTGGAGTATTTGTCGCTCCAGCAGTTAAAGCAGTTTTCGGAAAAATTTGGCTATGACGCGACCAAGATATTGTCAGCCCAAAGCTCTGTTCTGGCCAAAGATCTTGTGGGTGGCACGGCGCCTGGCAGGGTTAAGGAGGCAATTAAACGTGCGCGAAAAAACCTTACTGCTCATAAAGCCTGACGGAGTTGTCCGGGGCTTGGCTAACGAAATAAAAAGGCGGGTCAAAACCGCCGATTTAAAAATCATTGGGTCAAAAGCAATCCAGGTTAGCCGTGAGCAGGCTAAAGAGCTATATTCTGTTCATGCGGACAAGCCTTTTTACGCTGGGCTGATCAAATTTATTACCTCTGGCTTGATTGTGGCCAATGTTGTTGAGGGGGAAGCTGCGATTGTGCGGCTACGCGAGCTGATGGGTGCGACTGATCCCAGGGAAGCGGTGGCTGGCACCATTCGCGGTGATCTTAAAGAGGAAAATATTTTTACCGCTGACAAAGCAATCAAAAATTTGGTCCATGGGTCTGACAGCCAGGAGGCTGCAGCCAGAGAGCTTACAATATTTTTTGGAGGAAAAAATGAGAATTAAAGTCCAAAACCTAACGGTTGATAAAGTTAAATGTGATCTATTAGTGATTAATTTGTTTGAAGGGGTTAAAGATCCTGGCGGAGCAACCGCGGTGATTGATAAAAGGTTAAAAGGGGTAATTTCAGCTTTGGTCAAAAGTGGTGAGATCACTGGTAAGCTTTGCGAGGTCAATATTGTGCATACTCAGGGCAAGTTGCCCGCCAAGCAGGTTCTAGTGGTTGGCTTAGGTAAGGCCGCGGACTTTGACCTTGACCGATCGCGCAAGGTTATGGCAGCCGCCATGGTTGAAGCAAAAAGAATTAAAGCAAAATTTGTGGCCACGATTGTTCATGGGGCAGGGGCTGGCGGATTGAGCTTACCTACGGCAGCCCAAGCACTAACTGAAGGTTGTTTAATTGGTACTTATCATTATGCAGGTTTTGCCACTATCAAAAATGATAGTTTTTTTGCAACAGAAGAGCTGGCCATTATTGAAATTTCTAAGTCCAAGATCAGGGATATCTTGCAGGGGGTTCACGCTGGACAGATTATTGCTGAGTCAGTGAACAATGCGCGGGACTTGATCAATGCGCCAGCTAACAAAGTAACACCATTGTACTTGGCCCAGGTTGCCCAAAAAGTGCCGGGGGTTAAGGTGACTGTGTTATCCTTGGCCCAGGCTAAAAAACTGGGGATGGAGGCCTATTATTCTGTTTCTAAGGGGTCAAAAGAGCCAGCCAAATTTATTATTATGCAGTATGGCCAGGGGAAACCAGAGATAGCGCTGGTTGGCAAAGGGATCACTTTTGACTCTGGTGGGATTTCAATCAAGCCGTCGCGCAAGATGTGGGAGATGAAAACCGATATGTCAGGAGCAGCAGCGGTGCTGGAGACAATGCGGGCGATTTCTCGTTTAAAGGCCCGCAAGAGCGTGGTTGGGGTTCTTCCTTGTACTGAGAACATGCCTGATGGCCAGGCGCAAAAACCAGGTGATGTAATTGGCTCGCTCCTGGGCAAGACAATTGAGATTATCTCTACTGATGCTGAAGGCCGGATGGTCTTAGCGGATGGCATAGGCTATGCGAAAAAGGTCTTGAAAGTTAAAAAGATTATAGATGTGGCGACCTTAACTGGGGCTTGTGTCAGTGCTTTGGGTGATGCAGCTTCCGGCATAATGGCCAATGATCAAGAATTGGTTGATCAATTAATTGCTGCGGGTCAGCGAACCGGGGAAAAACTTTGGCAGCTCCCGCTCTTTGAAGAGTATAAAGAATATTCCAAAAGCGAGATTGCTGACACAAAGAATTGTACAGAGCAAGGGAAAGCCGGGACTGCCATTGGCGGGCTTTTTCTTGAGCTATTTGCGGAAGATACCCTTTGGGCGCATATTGATATTGCTGGAACCGCCTTTTTGGATCGGGGGCGGGGTTATTTATCAGCTGGGGCAACTGGGGTGATGGTGAGAACACTGACTGAATATTTGAGGTCATAGTTATGTTGTATGGCCTAGGTCGACGGCCTTGTTTCCTGGTGCTTAGCACTATTTTTTGCGCTTGGTTTTTATCCTTTAATCTTGTTGCGGCGCTCGATTTTCAAGAGCTTTATCGTCTTAAAATTGAGAACTCAGTCAGCGGTGAGGTCGCGGTTAGTCAAGACCAAGGGGCAACCTGGCAGAAACTTGGCCAGGTGATCTATCCCACTGTTAAGATCAGCAAAAATGGTTATATGGCTGCTAGTTGGGTTGAGGCTGGGCAGGTGGCAGCTACCTCGGTCAATGCGATTCATCTCAAGGCTGGCGTGTCACGCGAAATCTTTTCTATTTTACCCAAAGAGTTTTTGGCTCCACCCAATAAATATCGTTCGTTCTTAAGCCCTGACTCTTCGATTTACACAAATATTGCTGCTGGCAGCGCGATCTTTGGCGGCAGCTTTGCCCCTTTGGTTGGGAGTTGGGTTTTAATCCAGCGTCCGGCCGAAGCGCTTAAAACCTTGCCAGCAAATTTTGTCCCCCAAAACAGCGATGTTTATTATGTTATTGTTGAGCAGCCGGACCAATATCCGACTGAGATTATTTTTGAAAATCAGTTTGGCGGCAAGGTTTTGGCCACCTATCCAGGGCTTGGCCAGCAAGTAATTGGTCAGGTTTTGTCGCCACTAGTTGGGGTTGGTCGTTTTGAAGGGACAAATTTCGCGGGAGTGGGGCGGATCAGGGCTAATCATGCTGGGGTGATTGATATTTCAACTTCAAGGATCGGGCAGATTGGCGGCTTTCAAATTATCCCCTCTTTTCACACTTTGGATATGCCTTATGTAAAGCGCAAGACCCAATGGCTGGTGGTTGGGCCAACAAGTGTTGAGGGGGAAGGCTTGGAAGGGCGAGCCCCGCTTTTTAAATATTTTATTAGGCCAAACTATCGCGCCTCTGATCTTGAAGCTTCTGACTGGGAGAGCAAGCTCTTGAGCCGTTTTTTGGTTGAGGTCAAGTACCAAGGGGGAGCAAGCTGGGAGCCGATGCCGGTTTTAGAGATTAATAAATTTTATTTAAGACGCGAGCTGCCGAACTGGGCGGATACTGCCTTAGAGCGAATTAGCCAGATCAAGATTTTATTTCCGTTATCCACTAATTAGTTTTCACTAAATCACCAGGGATTATTTTTCTCTCAAATTGAAATTTTTTTAAGTTTTTCACGATATATATATAGAAGAATTCCAAAAGGAGAGAATCTATGAGTGGTGCAGATAAAATTGCAAAGCCTATGAGCTTATTTCAAAGAATTGGAAGAGTCTTTGGCGGTAAGAAAAAAGATCTTCCCAAAATTGATTATCTTCGGCCTGGCGATGATATTTTTGACCTGTCAGCTCATTCAGCGCCACTTCGGGCTTTTGATGTTGAGCAATTAGAGATACCTGAGCCGTCCCCACTAGACTGTAATAAGCCAACTTTATCCTTGATTAATGGTGACGCAGCAAAGGTTATCTCTTTAGATGAGGCAGCGATTGACCGGCAGGATTTCTTGGACAATCACAAGGAATTAACAGTTGATCTCTTAGCCCAAAGCCTTAACTTAAGAGTTTTGGCTGAGCTAGCTGATAGACCACGGGTTGGCCTTGTTGAAAGAGACGAGCCTACTAGCGACCTCTCCTTCCTGGGTGATTTTCATGGGAATGTCCCTCGTTTTGCTTACTTTTTGCGCTTGCTGCTTCCAGCCATTAGAGCAGGGGAAGAAGAACTGCACTCCTTAGGGGATCTTCTTCACGCAGAGAGAGAAGAGAATGTTTTTAATGTTGCTGCCTCTTTAAAATTAGCTAAGGCTTTTATGATGCTAGGTTGGCTCTTTCCTGAAAGGGTCAGTCTTTATACTGGCAACCATGATATCTTTTGCCCAACTGAAGGTCATTTTAAGGCAGTGATGGATTTTATTGAAATGAATTGCCTGGGGACAATTTTTGATTTGTCTAATCATTTGCTTCAAGAAGGTTATTTAACCGAAGAGTCAGAACCTTGGGAGATGTTGGCAACAAAAAAAAATGTTCCTCAATCTTATTTGAACCTACATTACATTTGTTTGGCTTTAAGCGAGCAGGGCGTTGAGCGGGCTAAGATTTGGAATATTATCCAGTTGCTGCAGGGATATTATGACACCTGTCCCAAGGCTTTGAAGATCAAGAATTTATTTGCCGCCCATTCTTTTCCCACCGGGGCGACTTCACTTGAGCAATTAAGGGCTATTAATGATCCAGAAATGCAAGCGTTGAGAAACAGCTTGATATTTTCAAGGTTTGCAAAAGAGCGAGATCCAGAGGACCTTAAGTCTTTTACCCCAGATGATATCGAGGGCTTTATGGCTGCGACTGGAGTAGAGCATTTTGTCCTTGGTCATACGAAACCAGATAATTCCTGGATTAATCAGCCAGTTCCTTCAACTTCAATTATTACTTCTAATGGTATTGGCTTTGGTCGGCTCAGATTTGCTAGGGGAGAAGATGGGGCTTTTGCCCTGCAAGAATGTCCTGTGCTGCGCTACGAAATGCCTCCTGACACCATAATCTCTCACTAAGCTTTCTTATCACTCAAAAACCTGCGCATCAAGTGGTTCTGGCTGGTAGCTGACAGGTTTGCCAATAGGATCTCTATCACATAAATTAAAGCACCGATATTTCTTTGTAATAATGGTAGGACATTCTTGCCATAAGTTGGGGACAAGAAAAAATGCAGGACCAGGTGAAGTAAGTTAAAGTCTTCGTTAAGTCCTTGGATAAATTCCTTAGCAGTGCTTTCTGGTAAACCAATTGCCACGGCAAAAACTTTGGCTGAGGCTTTATCTTCTGAAAAATATTTCATTGGGACCTTATAGGTGAGAGCGACTATTTGCTCGTCATTTTTTGGTGGTGGAATATCAGGGAAGAGATCGCTAATTAACATTGGAAAAGCTATCTGTTGTCCTTTGTTTCTTCCTCGTCTTGATGCGGGGGGTGAGAAAACTTCCTCTTGGGTTCTAACAGCGATTGTTGGCCTAGTTATGCTGACTGTTTCTGGATATTGTTTTCCAAATCTTTGCTCACTAACAAGCATTTGCTGAAAGATGTTTTTTCGACTGGCTTTTCCTAGGTTAACTGTCATGATAATTGCTGGCCGATCACCAGCAGGAGAGAAAACTTGCACTCTTTCGTCACTCCCTAACAACCAAGAGCCAAAATTTGGTCTAGGGAAACCGCCTAGTCCTTCATGCGGGGCGCTGTGGAGTAAAAGGGCACCGAAATTTAAAATTGTGTTGGCAAATCTTTTGGCTAATGAGGAGAGAGGTGGTTTATCATCAATATCAAGAAACAATTTTCTTTGGATGTGCAGCGCACTCCCAGTTGCTGGCGATCCTGGTGGTCTGGTCGGTGTTGTTATTTTATTACCTACTTTCTGTTAGACTTTTGCTCAAAACCCTTTTATGATGGAGGTCTAAAGACCTCTTCTACGTTTTTATATCACCCTGTTTTCGCAAAAATTTCACTTATTTGTTATAATTAAGACATGGCTGAAAAATTCTATTTGACCACCCCCATCTATTATGTTAACGACGTGCCACATATTGGGCATGCTTATACCACGATTGCGGCTGATGTTTTAGCTCGTTATAAGCGGATGATGGGCTTTGACGTTTACTTTTTAACAGGGACTGATGAACATGGTGAAAAGATTTGGAACGCTGCTGGTAAGAATTTGGACGATACCAAGAAATTAGTTGAAGAAAAGGTCGCGGGCTTTATTTCTGCCTGGAAAATTTTGGATATTTCTAATGATGATTTTATCCGTACCACGGAAAAACGTCATGAAGAGGTTGTTCAAAAGGTTTTTCATAAACTATTAGAGAACGGCGACGTGTATTTGGGTGAGTATGAGGGCTGGTACTGCGTTCCTTGTGAGTCCTTTTGGTCGCTGTCCGAGCTCAAAGAAGACCCTGAAGGCCGCAAACTTTGTCCAGACTGCGGTCGGGAGACTGAAGTGCTTAAAGAGGAGAGCTATTTTTTTAAACTTTCTAAATATCAAGACCAACTTTTAGCTCACATCAAGGCAAATCCTGATTTTATTCAGCCAGAATCACGCAGAAATGAGATTCTAAAATTTATTGAACAAGGTTTGAGAGACTTATCAATTACCAGAACTGCTTTTCCGTGGGGGATAGGGGTGCCGGACAATCCCAAGCATGTTATTTATGTTTGGTTTGATGCTTTGATTAATTATATTTCTGCTCTTGGTTGGCCTGATGGTGAAAAATTTAAAAAATATTGGCCAGCTGATGTTCATATCATGGGGAAGGAGATTGTTCGTTTTCATGCTGTTACTTGGCTGTGTATGCTGATGGCGCTGGGTGTTCCTCTGCCAAAAAAGGTTTTTGGCCATGGGTGGTGGACGGTTGGGGGGAAGAAGATGAGCAAGTCTAAGGGGAATGTGGTTGATCCATTAGCGCTAAGCAAGGAGTTTGGGTTAGATGCGGTCCGCTACTTTCTTTTGCGTGAGGTCCCTTTTGGGGTAGATGGTGATTTTTCTCGTAACTCTTTTATTAAACGCTACAACTCTGATTTAGCCAATGATTTGGGGAATCTGTTGAATCGAACTCTTAATATGGTAGAGAGGTATTTTAATGGGGTTATTCCTGACCCTAAAAATTTATTGTGTTTTGATGAATATAGTCAGCGCCTTGTTGAAGGAAAAAAAGGGATAATAAAAGCCCAAGAAAGGGATTTTGAAGAGTTATCTTTTTCTCTGATCTTGATTGGTATTTGGTCATATATTACTTTGGCAAATGTTTACATTGAAAACCAGGCTCCTTGGAAGCTAGCGAAATTTGGGGAAACTGATAAACTTGGAGCAATCATGTATCATCTTTGCTTTGCGTTGAGTGCTATTGCTTATTTTGTTGCTCCTTTTATGCCAGAAACTTCCCAAAAAATTTGGCAGCAACTAGGGCTTACTGGAAGTCCTTCTGAGAATGTTGACATTATTGGCGTAAAAGTTGCCAAAGGTGATCCTCTCTTTCCAAGGATTGAAGTGTCGTAATTGCGACATATTAACTAACAACACGCCGGGACTACAACTAACAACTTACAACTACTATTTATAATAATTACAACAAAAATTTGGAGCGAGCGAAGCAAGCGCGTTGTTAGTTGTCAGTTGTAAGTTAATCTGGTAATAACCTTGCTAAGTTGTTTATATGATGAGGAAAAAAGGTCTGACGCTTAGGGAGCTGGCTAGTTGTTGCAATTATCTCTACCGCTTGCTTGCTTCTGGTATCTCACTGCTTGATTCACTGCGTATAATGCAAAGCCTCTCTTCTTTTGCTTGCCTTACGCCGGCAATTGATAAAATTAGCGCGGGCGAGGGCTTGAGCCAGGCTTTTGAGGGTTGTTTTCCTGAGATCATGCTTAGCTCAATTGCCGCGGCTGAACAGGCAGGAAATCTTGAGTCAGTGTTGCAGCGCCTGGCCAAGTATTATGAGGAGCGAGCAGAGGCTGAGGCTAAGATCAAGGGGGCATTAATTTATCCCATGTTTGTGATTGGGCTATGTTTGGCTTCATTGGCCCTGATCTTTTTCTTTGTTTTACCTGGTTTTAAGGAGATGTTTGCTGATTTGGACGCTGATCTCCCCTTGGTGACGCTGATCTTGCTGGGGCTAGGGGATTTTTTAGCCAAGTTCTGGTATCTGTTGATAATTGCTTTTACCGCCTCTTTTTTTGCTCTGATCAAATATATTAGAACAACCAAAGGTCAGGCATTTTTTGATCAATTGTTTTTAAGGTCAAAGCTGTATGCTAGGGAGCAGATCAGTCAATGTTTTCGGACCTTAGGCTCGCTCCTTATGGCTGGCGTGCCGATCATTGCTGCCTTAGAGACGATCCTTGCCTCAATTAAAAACCAGACTTTTAAAAAGATTATTATGGAGCTTAAGGCTGAGGTTGAGAATGGGGCAAGATTTAGCGCTGTCTTAGTAAAGCAAGAGATTTTTCCCAGAGAGGCTTGCCAAATGATCGAGGTGGGAGAAAATTCCGGGCAACTGGACCAGATGCTTTTGAGTGTGGCCGACTTTTTGGAAAGGGAACGCGACGTCTTTATAAAACGCTTCACTAGCTTGCTTGAGCCGGCCTTGACCTTGTTTGTTGGCCTTGTGGTTGGCGTGATCGCCTTGGCCATGTTTTTGCCGATGATTGACATGATTTCTAAATTGCAGTAGTGCTATAATAATGGGGAGGTGAACAAGATGAAGAAGCGACCTGGCTTCACAATGATCGAGTTATTAGTGGTTATCGGCATTATCGGCTTGTTAGCAGTTTTTCTTACCCCCAAACTTTTGGGGGCCAAAGATCGAGCTAAAGAGACTGCGGTTAAAGCTGTGATGCACTCTATGCAACTGGCAGTTGAGGCTTATGCCATGGAGAATGAGACCTATCCGCTGGATACAAATGTGCCGCTGGAAAGTTTAGCCACGAATTATTTAATGCCTGGGGGATACTTGGCTTCTATACCGATGAATCCTTTTACTGGCAAAGAATACAAAGACGCGGATCGGGCCGGCCGGATAATCTATGATTATGATGACGCCACTGGCAAGTTTACAATCATGGGTTACAATCGGACTGGGCTTAAGAAAATTTTGGAGTTGAGCAATTTATAAGCAGGAATTAGCTCCTCATTGCTGCTTGGGCCGGCTGAAAAAATTTGCGGTTCTAGTTGCAGTTCTCTTTTGTTTTATCGGTCTATCATTTTTGCTTGGTTGTGCTGGTCAACCAACTACCAAAACCAAGCTGATCAAGCTGCCAGATCCAGCGCAAGCTGACCCTAATGGAAAATTAGTTTTTAGCTTGCTGGGCGAAGTTTCGATCTTAAACCCAATCTTGTCTACTGATACCAGCTCGTCGGCAGTTGAAGGGACGATCTTTACTGGGCTGACCAGGATCAATGAAAAGCTTGAAGTAGTCCCTGATTTGGCGCGTTCTTGGGAGGTTTCTGCGGATGGCAAAGTTTGGACCTTTTATCTGCGCCAAGATGTTAAATGGCATGACGGTGTCCCTTTTACAGCTGATGATGTGGTCTTTACTTTTAATGCTATTCTCAATCCCAAGGTCAACTCAGTTAGGCGCAGCGACTATATTATTGATGACCAGCCGATAAAATTTAAGGTACTAAATAATTTTACTGTTCAGGCGATTTTGCCTAAACCGTTTGCTCCTTTTTTGGTCCGCTCTGGTATTAGTCTTATTCCTCGGCATCTCTTAGCTGGGCAAGACATTAACACGGCAAAATTTAATCGCCAACCAGTTGGGACAGGGCCGTTTAAGTTTAAGGAGTGGGTGACCGGTAACCAGCTGACAGTTGAGCGAAATAATGATTACTATCTTGGCCGTCCCCAATTAGCAGCCATAATTTTTAAGATTATCCCTGATGAAAATTCCCAGCTGGTGGCGCTGGAGGCAGGGGAGATTGATGAGGCAGGGATCCCGCCTAAGGATTATGCTAGGCTCAAGGCCATGGATGGGCTTAATGTTTTTGAATCGGATAATTTGGGTTACACTTATCTTGGGTTTAACTTGGCCCAACCTAAGTTTTGTGATAAACGGATAAGGCAAGCCTTGGCTTATGCTACTGACAGAGAGCAATTGGTTAGAATAATTTTTAAGGGGTTAGCTTCACCAGCTTATGCCCCTTCGGCGCCGATCTCCTGGGCTTATAGCGATGAGGTGGCCAAGTACCCTTACAATCTTCAAAAGGCCAGAGAACTGCTCCGCGTTGCTGGAGCAGAAAATTTAGAGTTTACAATCTTAGTGAATCAAGGCAATAAGGAACGGGAAAAAGCAGCTGTCATCTTGCAACAGCAGTATAAAAAGATTGGGGTCAAGGTGACGATTCGGGTGATGGAATGGTTGGCGCTGCTTAAGATCATTAATTCGCCAAATGGTCCCAAGGATTTTGACGCGATTTTAATGGGTTGGTCGCTCGGCCTTGATCCAGACAGCTATTCGATTTGGCACTCTAGCCAATATCCAAAGGGTTTTAATTTTATCAATTATAATAATCCAGAGGCAGACCGATTGTTGGCAGCAGGGCGAACAACCATTGAACGCTCAAAACGGCAAGAAATTTATGCCAAGCTTTGGCAGACTATTGCGCTAGATCAACCCTATATTTTACTCTGGTATCCCAAAGGTGTGGTGGGTGTGAGGGAGCGGGTAGGAGGTTTGTCTGAGCCTGGGCCGGCAGGTTTGTTTTTAAACCTCCAAGACGTTTTTGTGACTAAGTAGCTTGGTTTTGCCCAGTGATTTTAGAATAAACCCAAAGGATCTTCGAATAAACCCAAACACCAGTAGCGTAGAGAAATCTGGCCAGGTTTAATATCGTTTGAGTGCCAGGGAAAGCAAGTTCCGTGAATCTGAGCCACCACTTTTGGCCTGGTGTTAATTTTACTGCTTCAGCTGGTTTGGTCACTAGTGGGGCTGATTCATCAAGAGTTGTTTTGGCTAGGTAAGAGAGGCCAACCCCACCCATGGCCATAAAACCTAGAGCAACTAATTGTGATAATGTGAGCTGACCTAAAACTTGTGGTTCATGTCTGGTGAATTCATTAAGAAATCTGATCCCGGCATAGATCATTGAGCCGACTACAAAGGTTTTGCCATCTTGCTTCTGGTTATTGTCGTAGTTGGCCATAGTAATGCCTAATGCGACATCTGCCACGGCCATCATTGGTTCAGTTTGCAGGCCAAAAAGTTCTCCTGGACAGCAGCCAGCAGACCAGCAGCCAAGGCGGCCGATCCCTAGGCCAACTAACCCTCCTGGGGTGATTGCATCCAATAATTTAGCAACAGAGATATTTGGGGATGAGCGGAGTTTACTTCCTTGACGTCCTAACCAGGAAGTTGGCTTAGTCACACTAAGCAGTCTACCGACACCGATATCAATTATCGGAGCGAGTTTGGCAAAAATTGCTAGGCTAGTTATACCTGCCAGAGCGCCACCGTACCAGGTCCCGCCAGCGTTGGCAGTTGATTCTAAAAACTGAGCGAAGAAAAGGGCTTTGGCCCCAAAAATCCCGGAGCCAGCAGTCAAAAGATAAGCCAAACTAGCTTTAGCTGGAGAAATTCCTTTGCGAATTGCCCTGTCACACGCCATTTCAAATCCAGCCCACAACCCCCAGGTTGTGGTAAACCCGTATAAGTTAGTAAAAGCATTTTCCTTATAAGCCCCAGGAGCGGTGTGTCTTAAAAGTGGAATACTTGCTTCGAGTCGAGCCTGTATATAAAGTGGGATGCTGACTAAGCCAGGGAAGCTGAATTTTAAAGGATCCCTAACTGTCCTGGCAACACGCTTTGTCCCTTGCCAGACTCGCCTGGCCAGGGTCATATTTTGGATTGGACCAACGGCTCTGTTTTCCATTTTTGCTTGGACCTCCACTTGGCTCTGTGGCCATATTCTTTCTTCTATATATATATCGTTCAAAACAAGCAAAAATTTCAGTTTTTTCTGCTATAATAATCTCGTGAAGAGCTATATTTTACGGCGTTTGGGAGAGTTGATTCCGCTCATGATCGGGGTTTCTCTCCTCTCTTTTTTTGTCATGCACCTAGCGCCAGGGGAACCAACCGCGCTTTTTACAGATCCGAATATCAATCCAGCTGACTTGGCCAGGATCCGCGTTAATTGGGGGCTTGATCAGCCGATCTTTGTTCAATATTTTTACTGGCTGGGGAATGTCTTGCGCGGTGATTTTGGGACAAGTTATACCACAGGACAACCTGTTCTGACTGAAGTCTTGCAAAGACTTCCTGCCACCCTTTTGCTGATGATCCCAGCTTACATTTTAACTTTTTTGATTACTGTTCCGCTCGGTGTGATCTCGGCAGTTAAAAAAGGGAGCTGGTTTGATAATTTGGTCACTCTTTTTTCTTTTGCTGGTATGGCCATGCCTTCTTTTTGGCTTGGTTTAATGCTGATGCTGCTTTTTTCAGTCAAGCTCGGCTGGCTGCCAGCAGTTGGCATGTATGATGTGGGGGCTGGGGACTGGGGGTTAGGGGCTAGGGTATTTGATCTATTACGCCACATGATTTTGCCGCTGCTGACAATGACGCTTTTAAGCTTAGCTGGAATAACCCGCTATCAACGAGCAGCCATGCTTGAGGTTTTGGACCAAGATTATATTCGTACTGCCAGGGCTAAAGGTTTACCAGAGAGGGTCGTGATCTTTAAGCATGCCTTGCGCAACGCTTTAATTCCGATCGTAACAATTCTAGGATTATCCTTGCCAGGCCTTTTTAGCGGCGCGTTTATCATTGAAACAATCTTTGCTTGGCCAGGGATGGGGCGGCTGGGGGTGATGGCGATCTTTCAGCGCAACTATCCCTTGATCATGGGGATTGTTATTTTTTCAGCCCTCTTGATTATGTTGGGCAATCTTTTGGCTGATATTGGATATGCCTTAGTTGATCCAAGGATTAGGTATGGGAAGAGCTAGCCGCTTTGGCATAATCATTTTATTTATTTTTATTCTAGCGGCGATTTTTGCGCCGATAATTGCCCCCTATGACCCAGGGGAGATTGTGGACCAAACAACCCTAGCGCCCACTCTTCAACATCTGTTTGGGACCGATGATCTGGGCCGTGATCTCTTTAGCCGGGCTGTTTATGGGGCGAGAATTTCGCTGACTGTTGGTTTGGTAGCAGTGACAATTTCAATTTTGATCGGGACTTTAATGGGGGCACTTGCTGGCTATTTTGGTGGGTGGCTTGATGGGCTTATTATGAGGTTTGTGGATGTTATGTTGGCTTTTCCGTCGATTTTTTTAATTTTAGCAATTCAAGCTATGCTGACCCCTAATATATATAATGTGATGATTGTTATTGGCGTGACCTCGTGGATGGGGGTGGCGCGGTTCGTGCGAGGGGAATATTTAAGAATTCGGGAGCTTTCATATGTTGAGGCAGCAAAAGCAATCGGTTGTTCGCACTCTAGGATAATTTTTCGTCATATTTTGCCAAATGCGCAAGCACCGATCATTGTGGCCGCGACCCTGGGGATGGCTGGAGCAATTTTAACGGAATCAGCCTTGTCGTTCTTAGGCATGGGTGTCCAGCCCCCCACACCATCTTGGGGTAATATGCTAATTGACGCGCAAGCGTATATGCGAGACGCTCCGTGGCTGGCGATTATTCCTGGTTTGTTGATCTTGTTGACAGTCCTCTCGCTTTATTTTGTGGGTGAGGGGCTTCGGGAGAGGCTTGATGTTAGAAGTTAAAAATTTAAGCACATATTTTTTTCAAGATAACGAAGTTGTTAAAGCTGTTGGTGATGTTAGTTTCTCCTTGGAAGAAGGTGAGATCCTTGGAATCCTTGGCGAGTCTGGTTCTGGTAAATCAACAATCGCGCACTCGATTTTAAAATTAGTTTATCCCCCTGGCAAAATTGTTTCAGGAGAAATTATTTTTAATGGCCAAGATTTGTTAAAGCTTGCTGAAGAAGAGACGATTGAAATTCGCGGCGCTAAAATCTCCATGATCTTCCAGGACCCCTTTTCCTCACTCAATCCGGTCTTAACGGTTGGGGAGCAAATTGCCGAGGTTATTAGCTTGCATCAAGGCTTAAGCCGCCGGGCAGCTTGGAACCAAGCGATAGAAATGCTTAAACTCGTTAAGATTAAGGATTCAGCATTAAGGATTAAGGATTATCCTCATCAGTTCTCTGGCGGGATGCGGCAGCGGGTGATGATTGCCATGGCGTTGGCTTGCCAGCCCGAGCTTTTAATTGCGGACGAGCCAACCACGGCGCTGGACGTGACAATTCAAGCTGAGATATTAAGCTTGCTAGCCGAGCTGCAGCAAAAGTTAAAGCTGTCAATTATTTACATTACGCACAACTTTGGTATAATAAAGGCACTTTGTCGGCGGGTGATAGTTTTGCAAGCTGGCCGGGTTGTGGAAGCAGGGCAGGTCAGTGAGATAATGGATAAACCAGCCGCGGCTTATACTGCTAAATTGATCAAGGCTTTAAGTGTAATGAAACAAAAGGGGGAAAAAAGCAATGCAATTTAATCAAAAGCTGTCTGGAAAGGTCAATGTAATTTCTTTGGTCTTAATGTTCTTGGCCACGCTGTTTCTCGTGTTGGTAATTTACAAGATCTAATCAAGATTATCTAAGGGCGATAATCCTACCGCTGCCAAGGCAGCGGCGGCCCGAAACAACCTTAAATATATACAAGCCATTTTCCACTTTATGGCCAAAGAGGCTCGTGCCGTTCCACTCAACTTGATTGTAATTGGCTTGTGCGCCGGTTTCCCCGCTGATATATTCTTTTTGCCAGATCAGGTTGCCTGTAAGGTCAAAAATATAAAGCTTAGTGGTGGCTGCAGTGTCAAGCCAGTAAATGAGTTTTGTGCTTTGGGTATCAGGGCTAAAGGGATTGGGCGCTGCTAAGGGCGTGGTAACAGTCAAGTTGTTGGCCAAGGCAGCAAAAGTACCGAGTTGAGAGGTATTAAAGGTGAGTGTGCCTGATTCAATGGTTGCTATTGCCAGGCCGCTACAATTCCACGCAGAACTGGCCCAAGCAAAAGGGTAAGGGCCAAAATGGCCGTTTTCAATCGGGATAGTCACTGAAATTGGGCTGGCAAAACTTGTTACATCGCTACTGATAGTATAAACATTAGAAATTAATCTTTTATTAGTTGGGAGTGTTCCTGGGAGTGTGCTTAAGGCTTCTACCGTGATCGTAGGGACTAGGCTGGTTGCCCCGGCCGGGACACTGACCCTGACCCCGTTCTCAAAAGTAAATTGTTGTGCGGCTAGGACAATTGTAAAATCACTAGCGCTTTCCTGGGTGGTAAAATTGTGCGCATTGTCTTGGGCCTCAATTTTTAGCCGGCCGTTTGAGGTTGCGATGTTAGGGACTGTCCAATCATAGCTGCCAGTATTTGTTTCTAGTGAAGCAATGACTGTGTAACTTGTGCCACTGTTAATTGAATACAATAGCGTGATGGGAATGTCCACTGAATCCTCGCTATCAGAGGCGCTCCAGCGGACTTCTGTTGAGGCATTGCCGATGAGCGTGCCGCCGCTGGTCAAGGACAAGAGGGTTAGGCTGGGGGGATAGAGATCTCTGATTGGGGAGAGATCAACTGGGCCGCTGACCCTTTCGCTAATTGCTGCGGGGTCATCTGTGCCCCAAATATTATTTTCCATTTCAATGGTGTTACTGGTTGTATTTTCAATGTCCTTGATCGAGTTATTTAAAAAAACATTGCCACCATCATCATTTGGGTTATCATTACTTAGATCTCCGAGGTTAGGGTTGGCCTTGTTACTGATAATAATGCCAACCTCAGAGCTTGAGATGGTATTGCCGCTAATGATGGGATCAGAATTATCAATAATTATATTAGCGCTCTCATTACTAGTGATGTTACTATTAATAACTTGTCCAGAGGCCTCTTCAGTAATGACCAAGCCGATCACATTTCCTTCAATAGTTGTGTTTTCGATCAAAAAGTTGCTGGCCCCATTATTGATCACGAGACCGCTTGAACCAGCGTTTTGGATAACGCTATCTCTGATCACAAAATTATCAGTTGAGACGATAAAACCTGTGGTATCGGGATTATCTGGGTCGCCATAAGTATATTCAATAGTTGATGACTCGATGGTGCCACGGCTTTCAGCCTCAAAGATTAAATTGTAGCGTTTGGTTGGGTCTTTAGCAGTTATTTTGCTGCCTGAGAGAATATAAAGCTGTCCTCCGTTTTCTACCCTGATGGTAAATTCGCCGTCATAAGATGAGTCCATTTCCAGGATGCTGTTGTTGGTTAAGGTTAAGCTGCCATCCTCTGTGATTGTAATATTCCCAGCGCAGGTAATAATTTCATTGTTATAAACTTGCGGGCCAGAGATGGTCTGGTTGCCGGTCCAGGTGGCGGCCAAGAGGGGGGAGGTAAGCAAGGTTAGGAAGATTATCAAAGCCAGGCGTTTCATTTGGCTAATTATAGCATTGAAAAAATGGGCTTGAAACTGAAATTTTCCTCAAAGTTTAACGAAAATAAGTTGTGAGAGCTCCGAAAAACTAACCGTTTCTGCCGCCCTTCAGAACTCCCACATATCTATCGGCATATTTTGGCAAAGATTTCACATTTTCTTAAAAGATTTTCTACTAGCCT
>Ga0210017_1000727_pt1 | contig 28423 bp, 28 predicted proteins | sample CryGeyCG2014_020_FD_183966 | JGI IMG/M metagenome (GOLD analysis project Ga0210017, IMG submission 183966) | Groundwater microbial communities from aquifer - Crystal Geyser CG08_land_8/20/14_0.20 (SPAdes) (version 2) | ecosystem: Environmental > Aquatic > Deep subsurface > Groundwater | place... | reverse complement strand
ATTAAGGTTTTATTCCCAGAGAGTTTTCTCTTAAAAATGAGATTAAATAAGATATACCAATGATTATTCACTTATACACCTTATCTACTATTACTACTATTCTATACTTAGTAAAACATAAATAAGGTAGATTCTGGATAAGAGCCAGAATAGTAAAATTTAATCTTATAAAATGGAGGTGGAAGATGAAAATAACCTGTGATAAAGGGACCTTAAAGGAGGGGATACAGACAGTGCAAAGAGCTGTTCCTCTTCATCCTACTTTGCCTATTCTTAGTAATTTACTTCTTGAGGCTAAGGGTAGCCAGTTGAAGTTGGTAGCTACTGACCTAGAGATGAGTGTGCAGTGCTTTATTCCTGTAGAGGTTTTTGATGAGGGCTCAATTACTATACCGGTAAGAGTTATTGGGGATTTAGTAAGCAATCTTCCGGAGGCGAAGGTGGACTTAGAGGTGAAGGAAGGGGAGATGGTAATGAAGTTAAGGTGTGAGAGGTCATCTTATAATATGAATGGGTTAAGTGTGGAGGAGTTTCCTCTTCTTCCAGAGATGGGGGAAGAGGGGTACTGGGAGATTGGGCAGAAGATATTTAAGGAGATGATTGATAAGGTTATCTTTTCTGCTGCTTCAGTTACTGAGGGTAGGGCTGTCTTGACTGGATCTTTACTGGTAATAGAGGAAGGAAATTTTAAGATGGTAGCTACTGATGGGCATAGGCTTTCCTTTGTTAGTCTGGCTGTGGGAGGTCTACCTAAGGAAGGAGTGAGTATAATTGTGCCTACCCGGGCGCTTTTAGAACTCTCAAGAATTTTATCTAACCAGGAGAAGGAAAAAGTAAAAGTAACTATATCTGAGAACCAGGTCTTATTTAATTTGGGGAGTAAGTTAGTCTCCTCTCGGACTATTGAGGGGCAGTTTCCTGACTACCGGCGAGTAATCCCCAGTGACTATAAGGCGAAGTGGAAGGCTAATGTGGAGGAGCTTCGAGGGGCGATGAGAAGAGCAGTAACTATGGCTCGGGAGGGGACTAATACTGTTAAGATAGTAACGGAGGGGGACCAGTTAAGTATTAGTTCTTTTGCTCAGGATGTAGGGCAAGGAGAAGATCTAGTTAAGATTGAGCGCGAGGGGGAGGATTTGGAGGTAGCTTTTAATGTAAGTTATCTTTTAGATGCCTTGGCTCGGATTGAGAGTGAAAGAGCTGAGGTCGATCTTAGTGGGGAACTCTCAGCCGCAGTAATTAAGCCTGAGGGAGAGGAGAACTGTCTCTATGTAGTGATGCCAGTGAGGGTAGGGTAGGAGTAGTGTAGATTGTATTTTAAGGGAGTGTATCTTAAAAATTTTAGGAATTTTTCTTCTTTGGATTTAGAGTTTGGTCCGGGGATAAACCTTTTGATTGGTAATAACGCTCAAGGTAAGAGCAATATATTAGAAGCACTTTATTTCCCTGCTACTCTCAGACCTACCCGGGTAAGTAAGGAGGGGGAGCTTATCGAGCGAGGGGAGAGGCTGGCGAAGATTAAAGCAGAGGGAGTGAGTGTTAGGGAAGATACTCTTTGGGAGGTAATCTTCTCTTTAGAGGAAAGGAAGAAAGTTAAAATAAATAATGAGGAAGTAGGAAGGCTAAGTCTTGCCTTAGGAAGGTTTAATGTAGTGATGTTTTCCTCCCCGGATCGGGAGATAATTGGAGGGGAGCCAGTAAGGAGAAGGCAATTCTTGGATTTAGAAATTCCTCAAACTGCTTCTACTTATTATTTTTACCTTCGGCGATATTATAAGGCCTTGGGGCAGAGAAATTATCTTTTAAGAGAGAGAAAAAATTCTCTCTTCCCCTGGGATGAGAGCATAGCTGAGAATGGCTGGCAGGTTCTCAAGATGAGGAAAGAATTTGTAGGAAGGATAAGCCCTCTTACTTCCTCATTTTATCAGGCAATTAGTGGGGGAGAGAGATTAGATCTAACTTATCTTCCTTCTCCTCCTTTACCCGAGGGAAAGGGGGGGAAGGATTATTTTTTAGAAAGACTCAAGGAGAGTAAGAGGAGGGAGCAGGAGTTGGGGATAACTCAGATTGGCCCTCAGCGCGATGACCTAAGCTTTTCTGTTAAGGGAGTAGACCTAAAGACCTACGGCTCTCAAGGAGAAAAGGTTAGCGCAGCTTTGTCTCTTAAGTTATCTCAGATGGAGCTAATTAAGGAGGAGAAAGGTGAATACCCAGTTCTTCTTTTAGATGAGGTATTCTCGGAGTTAGATACTCAGCGGCAAAGGTTTCTTTCTTGCTTAATCTTGGAGAAGGATAATCTCCAGGTCTTTATTACCGGCAATAGGTTAAGCTCTTTTGAGCCCGACATCTTGAAGCAAGCCCAGGTCTTTAGAGTTGAGGGAGGGAAGGCAGTAAAAATGTAAAAATAAAAAATAAAAGATAAAAAACACAAACCAAAAATTAAAAATGAAAGGCGAGGAGTATTTTTACATTCGGGGCACCCACGAAGTGGGTCGTGTCATTTTGATTTTTGCACTTTTATATTTGATTTTGCTTAGAGAGTGTGAGTCTGAAAGCAAGCCCAGGTCTTTAGAGTTGAGGAGTATTTTTACATTCGGGGCACCCACGAAGTGGGTCGTGTCATTTTGATTTTTGCACTTTTATATTTGATTTTGCTTAGAGAGTGTGAGTCTGAAAGCAAGCCCAGGTCTTTAGAGTTGAGGAGTATTTTTACATTCGGGGCACCCACGAAGTGGGTCGTGTCATTTTGATTTTTGCACTTTTATATTTGATTTTGCTTAGAGAGTGTGAGTCTGAAAGCAAGCCCAGGTCTTTAGAGTTGAGGAGTATTTTTACATTTTAATTTGTCATTTTGATTTTTGCACTTTTATATTTGATTTTGCTTAGATGGCCCGTCCAACTTTTTGGATGATCGGTAGGTGAGTGATGCCCCGGGCAAAAGTTAGGTCTTTTCCCCAGCGACTGGGGGATTTTCTGGAAGGGGTCCTTAAGGAAAAGGGGTTTCTCCGGCGGTTGAAGGAAGAGGAGGTCTTAGGTGTCTGGGAAGAGGTAGCCGGAAAGGAGACTGCCTTACATACCTGCCCTCTAAGGGTGAAAGGGGGGACTTTACTTGTGGCTTGTTCCAGCTCTCCCTGGGTGCAGGAGCTTACCTTCTTAAGGGAGAAGATGGTTGCCTCTTTAAACGAGAAGATCGGGGAGAAGGTGGTTAAAGAGATTCGTTTTGTGGTTAGTCGCCGCGGCGAATCGTAAAGGGTATAGAAGATCCAAAATCCAAATACTACCAAATCCAAAACAAATCCAAAATCCCAATGACCAAGCCACCTTTGGTGGAAATCCAAAATCCAAATACTACCAAATCCAAAACAGGGAACAGATAAAGTTTGGGATTTGGTAATTGGGATTTGTTTGGTAGTATTGGTAATTATTGGGATTTGGGGTTTACGCTGAAGGCGTTTGGGGTAGGGGCAAATTAGATGTCTGAGCTACGATTTAACCCAATATTAAGGGAGTGGGTAATTACGGCTACCCATCGTCAGGAGAGGCCGCTCTTAGTGAGTGAGGAGGATTCTAAAAAGAGTTGTCCCTTCTGTGTGCCTGCCGAGGAGGTGCCTGAGCCCTACTCTATGGTTTGTCTGCCTAATCGTTTCCCTTCCCTTCATCTTCAGCCTCCTCAACCAGGCATAAAGGGAGATGACTTTTATAAGGTTCTGCCAGCTCAAGGAGCTGCTGAGGTAGTTCTTTACTCCTCAGACCATAAGACGACTTTATCCCAACAAAGTGTAAGGAAGATAACTTCTCTTATCTCCCTCTGGCAGGAACGTTACCGGGTCCTGGGAAGGAAGAAGTTTGTTAGGTATGTCTTTATCTTTGAAAATAAAGGGGAAGTAATTGGGGTTACTATGCCCCATCCTCACGGGCAGATTTATGCCTTCCCTTTCATCCCTCCGGTCATAGAAAGGGAATTAAGCTCAAGTGAGAGTTATCTAAAGGAGGAAGGAAGATGTATCCATTGTGAGGTTATTAAGAAGGAGAAGGAAGAAGGTAGAAGGATAATTAGTGAAAACAAAGACTTTTTAGCCTTCATTCCCTTTTATGCCCGCTGGCCCTATGAGGTGCACATTTATCCCCAGAGACACATCTTATCTTTAAGTGAATTTGAGGAGGAAGAGAAAGGGAGCCTAGCTGAAATCTTAAAGGTAGTCTTGAGCAGGTATGACCACCTCTTTAATTTTTCCTTTCCCTATGTGATGGTAATACATCAGAGCCCGACAGACGAAAAGGATTATTCTTATTATCACTTCCATCTAGAATTTTATCCACCGCATAGAAGTGCTCAGAAGATAAAATATTTAGCTGGCTCTGAGTCGGGAGCGGGGACCTTTATTAATGATACCTCTGCTGAAGAGAAGGCAAAAGAGCTAAGGTCAGCTATATAGTCATTAGTGGACTATGGACTGTCGACTGTGGACTTTTCTGCATCCAGCAGAAAAAGAGGAGGCATTTATGTATATCGTTATTCTTGGTTGCGGGAGAGTGGGCTCTACTTTAGCGGCCTTAATGGCTGAGGAAGGGCATGAGGTAGTAATTGTAGACCGAAATAGCGATTCTTTCCGCAGACTGAAGAAGGATTTTAAAGGGAGAACTATCTCCGGGTTTGGTATTGATTCGGAAATTCTTAAGAAGGCAGGAGTGGAAAAGGCTGATGTCTTTGTAAGTACGTGTACTGGTGATAATACCAGTATTATGGCCGCTCAGATGGCTAAGAAGATCTTTAAAGTTCCTAAGGTTATGGCTCGTATTTATGACCCCATTCGGGCTGAGGCTTATAAAAAGTTGGGGATAGAGACTTACTGTCCGACGACTTTTGGGGCAATGGTAATTAAAAATACCATTGAAGAAAAGGATGTAAATGTGGAGAAGATCGGTGAGTTGTTGGAGAGAGGGAGTAGAACATAAGAGGAGGGATAAAGAATGTATGTTGTTGTAGCTGGAGGAGGGAAGGTAGGGTATTACCTAACTAAACGTTTAATTGAGGAAAACCATGAAGTCTTGCTGGTGGAAAAGGATAAGAAAAAGTGCGACCGGATTGCCGAAGAATTGGGGGAGGTAGCTTTTAGGGGTGATGGATGTGAGGTGCGCACCCTTGAGGAAATAGGAACAGAGCGGGCAGATGTAATGGTAGCCGTAACCGGTGATGATGAAGATAATTTAGTAATCTGCCAGATGGCAAAATTTAGATTTAATGTTCCCCGGGCCATTGCTCGGATTAATAACCCCCAAAATGAGGATGTGTTTGAGAAATTAGGAGTTGCTACCACTGTCTCTTCTACTAAGATAATCTATAATCTAATTGACCAGGAGGTAGACAGTGAGGAGGTCATCCCTTTGGCTTCACTCAAAAGAGGGGATGTTGAGGTAGTGGAGGTAAAGCTGAAAGAGGGCTCGCCGGTGGTAAAAAAGCAGATTAAAGACCTACATATTGCTGGTGATGCGGTCATAGCTACTATCTTAAGAGAAAATGAGATTATCTTCCCCCGAGGGGATACCACTCTGGAAGTTAATGATACGGTAATTGCCTTAACCGTTACTGAAAAGGAGAAAGTCTTAAGAGAAAGGCTGGTGGGGAAGAGATAAAAGCCAAACAAGATTCAAGACCTACAATCCGCAATCAGCACCCTGCCCCGGTAAATTGGAACTAAAACCTAATTCATTCGTCTATATATAGGTGAGAAAAATGAGGAAAACCTTATTTTTTGTTTTAATGTCTTTATAAGAGAGAATGTAATCGCCAATTTTAATTGGCGCTAATAGGGCGCTGATATAAAATCAGCGATTACAGGTGGCGCTGATATGGGGCGCCAATATAAAATTGGCGAATACAGGTGGTTATTTGACAATACCACTTTTTAAATGAGGAGTGAGAATATGAAGAACAAAAATTTAATTTGCAAACTTATGTTAATTACATTTTTCTCTTTTTCTCTTAATCTATTCTGTTTTGGAAAAAGCACTCAATCTTTAGCCTTTGCTGATGAACAAAAAATAGCAAGTAAGATAAAAGAATTTAAAAAACATTTTGAAAATAAAAAGGAGGAAGAAAAGGAAGAAGAAAGTAACACCGAGACAATTAAGCCTGAGTATTATTATCACCATTACTATCCTCATCCTGTTTATCAACCAACTTATATTTATGAACCAACCTATGTTGAAAAATCTCCGCCAAAAGACAGAGCTTTTGATGGGGCTTTAAATGATATAGAATTAGCCTATAAGATTGGTGATGCAGACCTGTTAATGGCTTATGTAAATAGTGATGGAATAATATGCGAGGTTCCGGATGCCGAGCCACAGAATCTTACCCATAGAGAATTTTATACCAAAACCTATAATGGTTTCAAAGAAATAAAAGGAAAGAGCTTTAGATTTGAAATTAAAAGATTGATAAGTAGTGAAAAGGGATTTGCTGAGGGTATACATACTTATTTAGATTCAGAAGAGAAAGAAAGAAATGTTAAAATTGCACTTTATCTTGAAAATAAAGATAATGTCTGGTATATAAATCAAATTAGATTTACCCCGGGAAAATTTAGTATCCCCAAGAAAAGAGTTGCTGAATCATTTATTTATGCTGATAATTCAATGAAAGAGGGTTCTATTTCCTATCACCAGGGAGAAGAAAAAGAAGAGGACTTAAAGTTTCAGAGTCTTTCAGTTAATGTAGGTCTCGGGGAATACCTTGGTGCCGGAGTCAATCACTATAAGATAGAGGAAGGTGAAGGTAAGGATTGTTCAACCATGAAAACAACTGATATATTACTAAAAGGTCAGTTTACAAAGAGTGTCTCCAAGAAAGCAAGTTTATCAATGTTATTGGGACTAAAGACCTTAAATTTTTCTATCCCTACTGATGGAGATAGAGAACACTTAAACAGGTTAGGGATTTCACTCGGTGGAAGTGTATGTTTCCCAGTTTTTAAGTATTTTATTGGTCATGGAAGAATATTGGGCTCAACATTCTCAGGCATTACACTTTTAGATTATGAATATGGAATTGCCTTAAGACTCTCTTCAAAAATTAACTTAGATTTTAGCCACCGTGATTTAGTTATACCTGAGGCGACCTTAGGTAGTAATCTATTGGGAATAGAAATAAAGTTTTAGTGAGGGAAACTTGTTGGGGGAGAAGGGATTATGAATATCATGTTAGTTTCGGCAGTTATAACTTTCTCCTCAATTCTTTTAGCATTTTTATTTTCAGTTTCAGTGGGAGTATTCTTTGGGTTTTATCCGGCGAAGAAAGCAGCAGAGTTAAAACCAATTGATGCCCTGAGATATGAATAAAAAACAAACCTTATAATTTATAAACCATCTGGTCAATTTGGTGTTCTAATTCTTTGACTTTGGATTGTCTGGTAGAAACATATACCGCCTCCTAATTTTGTCGCAGTAAATGTCACAGTAATGTCACAGTAATTCATAATACTTTGTTGGGTCTGTAGGACTTTTTGCTACTATTTTAAGAATCTTTTTTTCTACTAAATATACAAGGTCTCTTTGTGCTGTTCTTCGTATATTACCTGTTAATTTTTGATATTCTTTAACATTTATTCTTCCTTCATTTATAATGTATTTTAACGCTTTTTTATGTCTTTCCTGTAAGTTAAGATTTTTCATTTTTTCTAAAAACGATTCAAGTTTGATAATTTTTTCACCTTTCTGTTTAATTTCTGCCATCTGGTATCTTAACCCCTCTACAAAATACTCAAGCCAACAGGTCATATCCATATTGCTCTGTCTAACAGATTGGATTGCTTTATAATAAGCAGGGCGGTTTTTATCATAATATTCTGAAATAGTAAACAATCGCTTAAAATCATATCCAGTTTTATAAAGAATCAGTGTTGATAAAATCCTTGCTGTTCTACCATTTCCATCAAGAAATGGATGAATATGAACAAATTGAAATTGTGAAATACCAGCAGTAAGAATTGGAGATAAATCCTCTGTTCTATTTAACCATTCTATGAAATTTTTCATTAAATGAGGGATTTCTAACGGCGGCGGGGGTGTATAGATAACCTCTTTTGTTCTGGAATTAACAACATAATTCTGGACCTTACGATAATTTCCAGGGCCTGCTTGATTACCACGAACACCTTTTACTAAAGTCTTATGTAGTTCCCGAATAAGTCCTTCTGTGATAGGGTCTTCTTTCCCGAGATATCTGGAGATAAAATCCATAGCTTTTTTGTAATTCAAAAGTTCTTTTCTATCATCAGGTTTCACTCCTTTCACATCTTTACCTTCTAATATACCTTTTGCCTGTTCAAGACTTAATTCTGTTCCTTCAATATGTGTAGAATAATGTGTTTCCAGTATGAGTGCTTCCTTTTGCATATCAGCAAACCATTCATCTTTTAGTTTTATTGCATCAAGAAAACCTCTTACTCGTTCTATTTCAACAAGTCTCTTATTAACCTTTGGGGTTATAGTAAATTTAGGTTTAAATGGCATTACAGTTTTCTCCTTTTTTACACAGGATTATTGAAACTCTCTATAATTTTTATTTCCTCATCCGTTAAATCATACAATTTATAAACCATCTGGTCAATCTGGTGTTCATATTCTTTGACTTTTGCCTGCTTGGATTGATTTATTTTTACCTCACTATTCATTTTCCTTCCCCATCCTAAATTTTATATCATAATTTATGATGAAGTTTAGTTCTTCTTCCGTAAATCCATAATGTTTTGCAAGTTCTCGGTCTATCTGGTCAATGATATATTGGGAATATGCGAATCTTTTGCTATAAAATTAGAGTAGAATTTTCCTTTTCTTGAATACTTATTACGACACTCATCACAGACCAATTTATTAGGACAACCCGTATCTTTTCCACAATTTAAACACCTACTTATCATCTTTTGTCTTTTCATAATATATCACCTCTTTTTATCCTTTTCTTTTAAATTTACAGAAAAACCTATTATTGTTGAGTCAAGATAAATTTTTAGTTTTTTCATTCTTTACTCTCTTTCCCCATCCTAAATTTTATATCGTAATTAATGATAAAATCAAGTTCTTCTGTCAAATCATACAACTTATAAACCATCTTGTCAATCTGATGTTTTATGAATTTACATATTTTTTAACTTCTCCGAAATCTCTTCTGGCGATGGTAAAAACTTTTTATATTCCTTTGGAAGTTTATTTGTTATTTTATAAGTTGCTACACCTATTGGTTTTTTAACATCCCTTAAAGCATATTCAACAATCATCCTGTTTTTTGACTTACAAAGTATTATTCCAATAGAAGAATTTTCATCTTTAAGTTTTGATTTTTCATCCAAAGCTGATAAATAAAATTGCATCTTACCAGCATATTCAGGTTTAAAATCTCCTATTTTCAGTTCAATAGCAACAAGACATTTAAGTATTCTATGATACAAAAGTAGATCTATAAAATATTCATTATCTTCAATTTCAATCCTATATTGGTTCCCGATAAAAGTAAAATAACCACCCATTTCAACAAGAAACTTTCTGACATTGTTTAATAATTCCATCTCAAGTTCTTTTTCTGAATGTTCTTCACCTAATTCTAAAAAGTCAAAGGTGTATTCATCTTTAACTGCAAGTTTTGCTTGATTTTTATATTTTTCTGGTAGGGTTTTATCAAAATTTGTTTGATTGAGAAGATATTTTTCGTAAGATTTATTTTCAATTTGATGTATCAACACATTTTTAGACCAACCAAATTTTTTTGTTATTTTAATATAAAATTCTCGTTCCAAATCATCTTTACATTTTTCCATAATAATAATATTTTTAACCCAGCTAATTTCTGCAACCAGTGGTTGCATTTTTTGATTGTTTTTATAGAGTAAATAAAAATTTCGCATATTCCATATATTACGTGATGAAAATCCTTTAATTCCGGGAAATTCTTTTTGCAAATCTTCTGCAAGTTTTTCTACAACTGATTTACCCCATCCAAATTGTTCTTGTTTTTCAACAACCCTTTTTCCAATATCACAGTAGAGTGAAATAAGTTCTTTATTTACAACTTTAAGCGCTTCATATTGTGCTTTATAAATCCGTTCCTTGATTTCTCTGAAAAATTTAATGTAACTCTCCTTTTTCATAATGTTCATTTTTCTCTTTCTCCTTCCACTATATTTATTTCCTCATCTGTCAAATCATACAATTTATAAACCATCTGGTCAATTTACTAACCTATAGTTAAAATATATCCATTATCTCTTATCCAATTTCTTCGGTCAATATAATCTGACAATAAAATTTTTACTTTATCCCAGAATCTTTTTGAATGGTTCTTTTCTTCCAAATGTGCTAATTCGTGAACTACTACATAATCAACTACTTTAAGTGGGGCCATAATGAGCCGCCAGCTAAAATTTAAATTACCTTTTGAACTACAAGAACCCCATCTTTTTTTAGCATCTGTGATTTTAATTGATTTATATGTAAATCCAGCAATCTTTGCATACCAATCTACTCTCTCTGATATTTTTATAAATGCTTGTTTCCTGTACCAGTCAATTAGATATTGTTTTGCATCAGGCAATAATTTTTCTGAGATTTTTAAAGTATTTTCTAAGACAACCGGGCATTTTAAATCTTTAACAATCTCTAATTTATATGTTTCACCAAGATATAAAAATCCTTCTCCATTAACATATTCTTTATGTGATAATTTTTGATATTTTTCCCTTAGAAATTCTTGCTTTTTCTTGATCCATAGTCGTTTTTTATTTGCAAGTTTATTTATATAATCCAGAGAGGTTGTAAATGGTGCTCGCACAACCAAACTTGCATCCTGTGTTATAACAAGTGCAATTGTTTTTCTTCTTGACCTGATAATTTTATCTATTTTAATATCATTCATTTATTAACTCTACAGAGTGATGATATGCTAATTCCATTATCCTTTGAGAAACCGAAGCCCTTTTATTGAATATCTCATTACTTCTAAATGTCTTCAGCAAATGTGAAGCAATATAAGTTTTTAATTTTTGCTGTGCCGTAATATTATTCCAAAAGTCAACAAATTTGATTTCGTTTTTAATTATATTCAAAGTATCTTTTGTTGTTTGTACCAATAATTCTATTTGTTGGTGATTTAATTCTGAAATATTTTTTACACCAAAAACCTCTTTTTTTATCAATCCTAAAAATGGCATCTCTGATTTTGGATTGAAATCAAATGTTTCCTCTGCTAACCTTCCTTTTCTAATTTCTTCAATTAAACCTTTAAGTTCTTTAGCTAAAAGTTCCCAATTATCTTTATATTCTTTAATCAACTTATCAAGTTTTTCAGAAAATCTTTCATAAAGTTCAGGGTCTTCTTCCAAACAATCATTGATATGTTCTCTAATAGCAATCTTTAATTCTTCAGATTTTGCCTTGTCTGACTTTTCTTGTGATATTTTTAATTTGAATTTCTCTGAAAATATCGGCAGTGGTGGAATTTTGGGGTCAACTCCAAGAGAGATAAGATACTCATCAACAATATCACGAATTTTTTTACTTGCATCTTTTATACTCAATTTTTCATCACGATAACGATTACGAGCCGCTTGTCCAATAAAACTAAATTTTTTTAAGTCCTTAACATACTGAAGTGCTTCTGTCTTTGGCAATACTCTATCCATAGATTTAACAAACATTCTGAATAATGCTAAAAAATCGTTCCTTATTTCTTCATCAACCAAAATATCAACACAAGCATCTATATCATTTATGTCAGAAATGCCATATTTTTTAAAAAATTCCTTTAGTTGTAAATGATTATATCTTAATTCATCAATATCTTTTTCATCATCTTTAACTACTTTTAAAATTTCTTCAACATCCTTTTTATCAAAAACAGCCAATGCTTCTCTTAAATGTTTTACAACTCCCACATAATCAACAACAAATCCACCATTTTTATTTTTATAAACTCTATTAACTCTTGCAATTGCCTGTAACAAATTTGGTGCTTTATCAGATTTTAATCTATTTATAATTTTCAACACAGTGCGATATTGTTGATAACGGGGAGCAATTTTTACCATTTTCCCTTTTGTATCTTCCTGAAAAACAATAAATGATTGAATAATATCAAGTAAATTTTCTTTTTTAAGTATTCCTTGAATTAAAACCTGTTGGCTATTTACTGATTCACTTCCTTCTGTCTCAATATCAGAAAGTTTTGCAGGATATGGGTCTTTCCATTCAATAAAATATTCATATTCACCTGTAATCGTAGAATATTTTGCTGTTTGACGAGAGGTAGCAATCAAAATCTGATTATACCAGAAAAGTTTTTCATTACCTTCTTTTACTTCACGACGATTAGAATAACGCATTAATTGTATAACTGCTTCTCCTATTGGGTCAGAAATATATGGGGATTTACATTCAATAACTGCTAAAGGTAACCCATTTATAAAAAGAACAATATCTGGGATAATGTGTTTTTCTGTTCCAGGGATATTTACTTTAAATTGAGAAATTGCTAAAAATGAATTTTTCTCAGGATTTTTAAAATCAATAAAGCGTACTGTCTCACTCCTCTCTCCAGTTTTTCTATTATCTCTTGATGTGTTTTCAAGTAACTTCTCTAAGATTTCTTTGTTTATCTGTATCAATCCATTGCTTTGTGGTACAGTTATTTCACGAATAATATCTGTTATCTGGTCATCCTCAAGCCAACGATTGATGTTTAGCAGAGATGCCCTTAGTTCCTTTTCAATAATAACTTCATTAAATCCTTCACGCAAAGTAATAGCAGGGTCATATTTCCCTTGCTCACCTGCACGAATAACTTTCCACTCTAACCGTTCCAACTGCCTTAAAAACGGTTCTTCAACATATTGTTGTTCATTTAATGCTATTTTATCCATAATTTAAGTAATAAATCCCAGATAATTTTCTTGTGATATTATTACAAATTCAGAGTCAGGATAGGTCTTACTCCATTCATTAGGTAGTTTTAAACTTTTTTTACCCCATTTGAATTCATAGCCAAATAATTTACCATCTCTTTCTTCAACTAAATCAATCTCTTTTTGGTCCCATGTCCGCCAGAAATAAGGATTTGCATATATATTTTGATATGCTCGTTTTTTTAATCTTTCCATAAAAAGAAAATTTTCCCAAAGCATACCAACATCATTTCGTAATTCTAAACTGTTAAAGTTAGATATAATAGCATTGCGAATACCATTATCATAAAAATAATATTTACTTTTTTGGGTAATTTCTTTTCTTAAATTTCGGCTGAACCCACGCAAATTGTATATCACAAAAGATTTTTCAAAAAGGTCCAGGTATCTTGCCACTGTTTTATAATCAATCCCTATTTGCTGAGCAATTTCAGACAAAGATACCTCATTGCCAACTTGAAAAGCAAGTAATCTGAGTAAATCAAGCAGAATCTTTGAACTTTTTACTTTTTCCAATTCTAAAATATCCTTTAAAAGATATGATTGTGAAATTTCAGTAAGGATTTTGGTTTTTTCTGTTCTGTTAGATGTTGAAACAACCTCAGGATAACCGCCAAATATTAACCATTCTTCAAGTTTGTTTTTTATCTCGTATGAATTATATAAATTTTTCAATTCAATATGGGATACTGGAAATAATGTAAGTGTTATTTTTCTACCTGTGAGCGGTTCGCCAACCTGTCCTGATAATTCAAATGATGATGAGCCAGTGGCTATAACCCTAATATTAGGCAGTTGGTCAACGATTATCTTCAATCCCTGCCCTATGTTTCCAATTCTTTGTGCTTCATCAATAGCCAGTAATTCATACCCTTCAGCATACTCATGAATAAGGTTAAAATTTTGTGAGCCAAGAATATGTTGGGTTTGGATATTATCTCCAGAATCTAATTTATATTTTAAATTGGTTGTAGCAAGAAAATCTTGAAGCAAAGTTGTCTTGCCTACCTGACGAGGACCATAAATAATTAACACCTTGTTAGGTTTTAGATATTCACTTAATTTTTGGTAAATTCTTGGTATTTTCATATAATTATAATAGCATATTCCTTATAATTTGTCAATTTCAAGGATTATTACTCCTTGAAATTAAGGAATTTACCCTCTCACATCAACCAGCCCCTTTTTCTAAAGGGGCAGGCCTGCCTAATCCCTTAGGTAACTGCCCGGCCACATTACTCTACTTATGCTCTTGGCATCTCTGGACGATGGCACCCTCCCCAAAGGTCTGTCTTACCGCCCCCTGCCTTCGCAGGGACAAGCTTCCGTAGAGCCTTAGAACCATCTATAATCGCTAGTAATGGCTGGTTGATAGAACGGCCACGCTCGGCCAAATCAGAAAGCAGAGCCTGGCAAACTATGGTATTCTCCGCTTTTCCTTCCCATACACCAAGCAGATGTCCCCGCTTACACGATGTAGGGACAAGAAATTAAAACATTTTAATTCTATGTCCCTACAAAAGGAGAGAAAGATGCTTCTCAAGGTTAAATCAGTATTCATACATTTTTCCTCTCAAAAAATTACTTTCTCATCCTTTTATATTTTCTCCATCCTTCAGGAATTTCTCTTGTCTTCATCTCTTTAAATTTCTCCTTCATTTCACAACTTCCCAATATCCGATTTTGCGAGAGCCAATTCTTTTGATTAATCCCTTTTCCTTTAATTTTGCAATATTCTTTTTAGTATTTCTGATATTGATATTAAGTTTCTTTGACAATTCTTCAATAGTTATGTTAGGATTTTGCATTATAGTATTAATAATCTTTTGTTCGTTTTCAGATAAGAGTTTTATAGTGTCTTTTATAGTGTCTTTTATAGTGTCTTTTGGGTAAATAACTTTTTTCTTTCTATAAAATACAACAACAAAGCCAGATTTTAATTTCTCAAATTCAACCTTGACATTATTATTTTGACACTCTTCATAAATTCTTTTTAATCCAGAGCCAAAGCGTTCAATGTCTCTTGAATAATAAAGTATTTGTGCTATCAAAGGATTGCGTAAGATAGACCTTTCTTCTCCTCTGATAAAATCTTCTGGGTTATGACCTTCAGGAAATTGTCCGGGATTATAAATTTCCACTCTGTCAGTAAAAATTGCTATCTCATTATTTTCTCTCCTGAAATAATCTCTATGACAAAAAGAATTTACCAATGCCTCTCTTATTGCTGGAATAGGAATTTCAGGAATTTCATCTCGTTTGAGACTTTTAATCTCAACTTCCCAGTTTATATGTTGTTTAATATATAATTCAGTCTCTTCCAGGAGATAAAATATATTTCCTTTAAATAATTTAATATCTAAAAATTTTACCTTGTCTTTCCCTGCAAATATTGCAAGTTGAACTTCTATCGGATTATTATCACAAAATAGAACTTCTGCGGCATTTAATAATTTGCTGTCTTTTATGAGGTCTACTTTTTTAAGTGTTGTTTTAATATCCTTGAACTCAAAATTAATTCTTCCCTCTTTTTTTGCCCTTTTTACATATTCTTTAAGTAGTTTTTCATTTATTTGTTTTAAATTTTTTTGTGATGGCAGATTATCCCAGTAAAGTTTTCCCTTATGTTTTTCTATTACTATCTTTTCCAATTCCTTTGCACTTAGTTGTCTATTTTCATTGCCGATACGAATATAAGCTCTACCATATGCAAAATAGGGTATTTCTGAACCTTCAAAATTAACTGCAATACATATTTTCTCTTCTAACTTTTTAGATTCAATTTCAGGAAAAATCTTGGGTTCAATATTATCAGAAATTGTTTTTGAAATATTTCTTACTGTTTTATCACTAACATCCTGTCCGACAATAGTTCCATCATTTTTAATTCCAAAGTATAACTCACCCTTTTGATGTTTGTTAAGAATTGAAACCATTGAAATAATTGCTTCTTTTAATTCAGATGTTGATTTCTTTAGTTCTAATGTTTCGGATTCTTTAAATTTCATATCCAAATTCCTTTAAATTCTTTTATCCTGCATTTCACAACTTCCCAATATCCGCATAAGAACTTTAAATCTTTCTAAAAGATTTGAATTTTCTTCATTAGTTATAAATGTTAAATCAGTGTTCATACATTTAAAATGCAGAACCCTTTATGATTTATGCAGGTATTAAAAGATAAGGTATGAATAACAAAAGCGACTCTATCCCTGTTATTCCCCCTTACTGTATTTCTCCTCAATCTTTTTAATCTTCTCTACCCTTCTTATATGTCGTCCGCCAGAGAACTCAGTAGTTAGAAAGATGCGGACAATCTCCAGGGCTAAATTGGGTCCAATTATCCGCTCTCCTAAGGTTAGAATATTGGCGTCGTTATGGGTGCGGGAAAAAGAACTTGATACCGGGTCATGGCAGAGGGCAGCCCGAATTCCAGGAACCTTATTAGCTACTATGGCTGTGCCGATACCAGTGCCGCAGATAATAATCCCCCTTCTATATTCACCTTTAGCCACAGCTTTAGCTACTTTTAAGGTTATATCGGGGTAATCTACCGGGTCAGTAGAATAAGTGCCGAGGTCATCAAAGGAGAAATCCTGTTCTTTTAAGTATTTCTTAATCTTTTCCTTTAAATTAAAGCCGGCGTGGTCACTACCCAGGATAATCTTCATAAATACCTCCTTTAGATTTTGTCATTTGACATTTAAAGGTTAGAACTCCTTTGGCTTGGCTAAGACTTCTTTAATCTTTAAGTCAAAAAAGTTATTAGAAGAGTTAGCCTTTATTACTACGGCTGTGTCCGCCCCTCTTCCTGTTCCCCCGACAGCAATTAAATCAGTAAAGGGCACCAGCCCGGCATCAGAGGCCATGGCTGTAATCTCAGCACATACTTTCATCCCCCGACCAAGTATCCTTAAAGTATTAGCTACCAGCTCTTCATAGGAAAAACTCATCTTCCCTTTAATTGCTGCTCCTAACCCTCGGGTGACCATAGTTCCGGTAAAGACTACCCCCCCTAAGTCTTCAATCTCCTTTTTTATCTGAGGGTCAAACTGCTGAGAGCCTTCTTTTCCAAAGCCAGTATTGTGGGTAACTACCACCAATTTTATTCCCGTCCCCTTTAACATCTTGGCGGCTTTTATTCCTGTATCACCAACAGTGGAGGCGGCTACTATGGACTTAATCCCTCTTTTTAATGCCTCTTCCTTAGCAATCTTTAAGGTCTCCTCAGTATTTTCTGGGCCAGCTTTTTCAAAATACATCTTCTCCCTCCTTTCACTTATTTTATTATACATCACCTAAGTGTTATGTCAAGTTGAAGAGAGACAGACCTTATTTCTCCCCCCTTTCTTAGCCTGATAGAGAGCATCATCAGCTATCTTTACCAGGGCTTCATCATCTTTAGAGTCTTCAGGACAGGAGGATACTCCTAAGCTAATAGTAATGGAAAGGTGTGGCTTGTCTTCTAGGGATACCGGGAACTTATGCTCTTCTACCCTCTTTCTCAGTGTCTCGGCTACTTTAAAGGCATTCTCTTTCTCCTGACCAACTAAGATAATTATAAACTCTTCTCCCCCAAAGCGAGCGGGAATATCGGTAGTTCTCACTCTCCTTAATATTAGCTTGGCTAGCCCTTTGAGAATTTCATCACCAACCAGATGTCCGTAGGTATCATTGACCTTCTTGAAATGGTCAATATCTAACATTATTACTGAAAAAGGGAGCCCATAGCGGAGGTAGCGACGCACTTCCTCTTTTAATCTCATAAAGAAGTAGCGTTTGATGTAAAGTGAGGTCAGCCCATCTTTAATAGCCTCTTCATAAAGCCGAGCATTCTCCAGAGCAATAGTCAGGTGGTGTCCAATAGCGGTTAAGAGATTTGTGTCATTTTGAGAAAAGGGCATATCTTTATCCCGACTGATGGCAATTCTACCAACCTCTTGGTTTTTATAATATAGAGGAGTAACCAACGATTGAGCACCCTTAAGATTAAGATTAGGAAGAGAGCTAAAGTTATGGAAATCACTGAAATCATTGATCCCTAACTCACTTGCTTTTATCTCCGAAAAATCATAAATTTCTTCTTTAATCTTAAAGACCTCTATAACTTCTTTTCTTTCATTGAGCACAAAGACAGAGCAATCCTTAGCTTCTAACATCCGGACTAAGACCTCAAGCATACTCTTCATCAGGTTTTCTTTTTCTATAGTAGCTGAGATGCTCTTAACCACAGTGTAGATAGTCTCTGTCTCCCTGTTTTTTTGTCTTATCTCTTCCATTTGTTGCTCTAATCTATCCCGGGAGCTCTTTAGGTTTATCGCCATCTGATTAAAGGACTCTCCTAAGACTTGCAGTTCATCTCCGGTATTAATCTCTACCTTTGCGGTGAGATTACCTCCAGCTATCTTCTTTGTCCCTTCAGCTAACCTGTGAATTGGCTTTACAATCTTCTCGGCAAGAAAGACAGAGAAGAGCATACCCAGGGCTATGGCTAAGAGGGCAAAGAGGAGGACTCGTTTAGTTGTCTTAGATATAGCCTGGGATACTGAGGAAAGGGATAGTCCAATTCTAACTACTCCCCACCTCTTTCCATATTTTATCATTTCTGCAGATATGTCAATGACTGGCTTTCCTTGAAAGTGAGTAGTTTGGACTAGTGTCTGTCGAGTGCGGGCTGCCTTTCTTCCAGCTTTATCCTTAAATTTGTATCCAGTAGGATATAAAGGCTTGTTAGTCTTAGGATTTAAGCTACTTATACTAACCTTACCTTCTTTATCAAGCATAAGGACATATACTACATCCTTCTTCTTAGCAATTCTCTCTATATCCTTCTCCAGCTCAGTAAAGTTTCCTGCCATGGCTACCTCAGCACTGCTCTTTGCCATTAGCTCGGACATTAATCTGCCGTGGTCTTTCATTGATTGCAGTAAGCTCTTTCTTTGCATATCATTAACGATAAGAGTTAGTATGGTTACTACTAATAAGACCAAGCAGGATATTAAGAGTATGTATTTTCTCCTTAAGTTTAGCTTTAGCATAGAGCTTCTCACCTCTTAGTAATGCCGACCATAAATTTTCTTATTCCACTCCTTTGAGAGCTGGTCCTGATTCTTTCCAGCCCATTCAAAATCAAAGTTAAGAACTTTAATTGAGCTTAAGGGAATAGCCCCTTTGGGTGGTTCTGCTTGAGGATTGGTAGGAAAACGAGGGGCAAGAGTGCCCTTACGATAAAGGTTTTGAGCCTCTTTACTTAAGACAAAGTCAATAAACTTCTTAGCTAACTCTTTATGAGATGCTCCTTTAATTAAAGCCACACCCCCAATCTCCCAGCCAGTGCCCTCAGCGGGAAAAGTTAGCTTTAAGGGTAGCCCCCCTTCTTTTGCCCGGATAATGTCATGAGCAAAGCAGATACCTATCTTTACTACTCCCATCCCGGCTAATTTTGCTGGATATGCTCCTGATTTTGTGTAAGTATGAACTTGAGAATGAAGCCTCTTCATATAATTAAAGGCTTTTTCCTTTCCCATTAGCTGGACTAAGGTGGCCAAGACTGTGTAGGCTGTCCCACTGGAGGCGGGGTTGGATATGGCAATCTTCTTCTTATACTTTGGTTTTAAAAGGTCAGCCCAGGAACGGGGAGGGGTAAGTCCAGACTTTGAGTTAGTAGCAAACCCGATTACTCCTACATAAATGCCGGTCCAGTATCCTTGGGAGTCCTTAAATTTTTCAGGATAATTCTTAGCTACTGGCGACTTGTAAGGGGCAAAAAGCCCTTTTTTCTTAGCCTGGATATAGTTGGGAAGAGAGCCGGAAAATACGACGCTGGCTACCGGCTTTTTTCTTTCGGCTTCAATCACTTTCATTAACTGTCCGCTTGACCTTCTCATCCCCTTAATCTTTACCTTCTCTTTCTTTTCAAAGGCAGAAATTATCACTTTAGCTTCATCATCATCTATAGCGTAATAGACAGTCATCTTATCTGCCCAGAGGGGAGTAGATAAGGCTATAGTGGCAATTGCAAGGATGATGATTATGGCCCCCTTCTTGTTACTCATTAATCTCACCTCCCTTGTCGCCAAGTCGCAGAGCTCCATTTTAAAGCGTGAATCGTAAGGCGTAAAGCGTGAGGTGTTAGGTGTTGGGTGGTAGGGGCTTGATTTATCAAGCCCGTTTTCAATATATTTTGCGGGTTCAATAAATTGAACCCCTACAATTTTGCTTTAATCTTTCAATCTTTTAATCCTCTGATCAGATGTATTCCTCGCTCATGAAAGGTAACTCCTACCTTTTCATCCAGGGAGAAGACCCCCTTTTCCTGAGGGTTAGCTACCATCACCGTTAATATCTTTTCTCCTACCTCTACTTCATAGGTTACCTCCGAGCCCAGATAGGTAGCATGTCTTATTATTCCTTCGTATTTTGCGGGTTCAATAAATTGAACCCCTACAATTTTACCTTCTTCTTTTAAGTCTATTCCCTCCGGTCTTACTACCAAGGTAACTCTTTCTCCTTCCTTTAGCCCTTCTTTATAAGCTATGAGGAGATTCTTTCCCAGGGCAGATACGAGCAGGTCTTCTCCCTCTCTTCCTTTAACTGTCCCGGGAATGAGGTTAGCCTTGCCGATGAAGTCAGCCACAAAGTAGCTCTCGGGGTAGGCATAAATCTCCTCCGGAGTGCTGACTTGCTCTATCTTTCCTTTATTCATTATAATTACCCGATCCGATATACTCATCGCCTCTTCCTGGTCGTGGGTAACATAGACTGAGGTTATCTTAAGTCTTCTTTGTAGTTTTCTAATCTCCGAGCGGGTCTGAACCCTAAGTTTAGCATCAAGATTTGAGAGAGGCTCATCAAAGAGAAGAAGCTCCGGCTCATTAATGATTGCTCTTGATAAGGCAACCCTTTGTTGTTGACCTCCCGATAACTGAGAGGGCGCCCTATTTTCAAAACCATCTAATTCCAAAAGTTTCATCTTCTCCTTTACCCTCTTCTTTATCTCCTCCCGGGGTATCTTTTTTAAGGTGAGTCCATAGGCAATATTTTCATAGACACTCATATGAGGAAAGAGGGCGTAGGTTTGAAAGACCATGGAAGTATTTCTCTTATTGGCCGGAGTGTCCCCCATAAGTTTATCTCCAAAGTATATCTTCCCTTTGCTGGGCACTTCAAATCCAGCAATCATTCTTAAGGTGGTGGTCTTCCCACAGCCAGATGGACCAAGAAGGGTTACTAACTCACCCTTCTTTACTGAAAATGTAATGTTGTCCACCGCTGTTACCATCTTCTTCTTTTCTACCTCTTCATATTCTTTGGAGACATTCTCTAACCTCAGGCTAAGCTCATTCATAAAATCCCCCCCTCTAAAAAGATTAAAAATCAAATATAAAAAACACACGACCCACTGCGTGGGTGCCCGAATTCAAAAACAATTTTTACATTTTGCTCTGTCATTTTCATTTTTTCATTTTCATCTTTGATTTTAAGTTGTTTGCTATTCTTTGATTTGGTCTTACCTTAATTCCACTGCCTTTGATTTAAAGACTTTATTTAAAATCGACTGAATTATCCCCAGGGCAGCCATTACAAAGAAGATAAGAATTATGCAAAGAGCGGCGGCCTGAGAAAGGTCACTGTTTTCTACAAAGCCTAAAATTGCAACCGTGATTAAGTTCCAATCACCAGAGACCACAAAGATAACTGCACTAATTGCGGTCATACATCGGACAAAGCTATAGACTAATCCAGAGAAGAATGCCGGCACAATAAGGGGTAAAGTCACTCTTCTAAAGGTAGTAAGGCTTGACGCTCCTAAGTCTTCTGATGCCTCTTCAATTGATGTAGATATCTGTTTTAAGGTAGCAATACCGGAGCGAATCCCCACCGGAGCATTCCTAAAGACAAAGAGGAGGACAATAATGGCGGCTGTTCCCTGCAGTAAGAGTGGTTTCTGATTAAAGGCTAAGATATAACCAATTCCCACCACTGTTCCTGGAACAGCAAAGGTGAGCATAGATACAACCTCCATAAGTTTTCTTCCAATAAATCTCTTTCTGACCACCAGATAAGCTATGATCATCCCCAATAGACCGGTGATGGGAGTAGCTATAGCAGCCAGAAGAAGGGAATCCTTTATGTAATCCCAGCCAATAATAAATGTATCTATATAATTCTTAAAGGTAAATGAATAGTCAGCTCCCCAGAGCTTGGTAAAGGAGCCAATAATTACCAACCCATAAAAGAGAAAGATAAATCCGACCAGAGAGAAACAAGTAAAGACAAGAGGATATTTAATATGTTTTTCCTCCCTCTTAATCCCCCCGCGGAACGCCTTTCCAGTAACGGTAACAAAGCTCTTCTTTTCTAAGAAGTAGTTTTGGAGAAAATAACCAATAAGAGAAGGAATTAAAAGGATAATAGCCAGGGCTGCCCCTCCGGGCTGGTTGTCATTTCCGGTAATTTGCAGATAAGCCTGGACAGAAAGGACATTAAATCGACCGGAAAGAATCAAGGGATTGCCAAAGTCAGCTAAGGATTCTACAAAGAGAAGAAACATGCTACTTAAAATCCCCGGCATAGCCAGAGGCAGGGTAATGCTGGTGAAAACCTTGCTCTTTGAGGCACCTAAATCTAATGCTGATTCCTCTAAGGAAGGGTCAATAGATTGGAGCACTCCCACTAAGAGTAAAAAAGCAGTAGGAAAATAAGCCAGGGTCTCTACCAAGACCAAGCCAAACAACCCATATATATTAAACCCTAAATTATATATATCCACTCCCAAATAATTCAGAAGAATACCTTTAGTCACTATACCATTTCTTCCCAATAAAAGAATGGCTGATAAGGCAATAACAAAGGGGGGTGATATTATCGGGAAAGTAGCTACCGCCCGGAAAAATTTTTTGAAAGGGATGTCCACTCTGGTGATGGAAAAGGCAAAGATAAAACCAATAATTGTTCCAATTATAGATACACAGACACCGAGGATAATACTGTTATAAAATGGCTGGCGGTTATAGGGCTTAGATAAAAGCTCGGTAAAATATTTTAAGGTAAATCTTATGCTCCCATCCTCGGTCGGCACAAAGAAGCAAGCCTTGAATACCTGGAATAAGGGAAAGAGAACAAAGAGGATAAGACCTGCCATAATTAAGATTACCACCAATAATAAGAACGGCTCCTGAGCAAGTCTCCTCAGATCAAGTAATGACTCTCTTATCTTCTCTTTCACTGCCTGCTCCTCTCCTATTTAACTCCTCACCCACTCACCCAAATCTTTCAATCTTCTGGGGTTGCTTCGTCTGCCTCTGACAGGCTCGCAGTAACATTTATTGGTCATTTGGATTTTGGATTTTCCCGTCCTCCGCAGTAGCAGGCTACTGCTACGGAGGATGGATTTTGGATTTGGTAGTATTTGGACTTTGGATTTTCTACCTCACCCACTCTCACTGTCTGGTTATCTCCCTCTGCATATTAAATGTAGGGGCGACATTTATGACGCCCGTCATTACGGGTTTGATAAATCAAACCCCACTCTCACTGCCTGGTTATCTCCCTCCACCTCTCAATAAGCCCTCTCTTTTCCCGACCAGCTTTGACTGCATCAAAGTCAATTAAATTCATCTCTTTAGCCGTTACTGCCCCTTTAACTACCTCTGCCCGGGGATTTAAGGGGATTCTAAACCACTCTTTCATTAAGTTTTGAGCTTTGACTGAGAGTGCCCAGTCTATAAACTTTTTTGCCTGCTCGTGGTCAGGACCACCTTGGACTAAAGCCATAGCTCCGATCTCATAACCAGTTCCTTCCTGAGGAAAGGTGAGGACAACCGGATACCCTTTAGATGGTCCTTTCTTTAGTATATCATGAGAAAAAGCAATCCCTACCCCAATCTCACCCAGTCCTACCTGGGTCACACAAGCTGATCCCGATTTATTGTAATGATGGATATTTCGGTCTAACTTTTTAATATATTTAAATGCGGCTTCTTCTCCCATTAGCTGGACTAAGGTAGCTAAGATGGTGAAAGCTGTTCCTGAGGTATAAGCATAGGATATTCCTATTTCTCCTTTGAATTCTGGCTTTATTAGGTCAGACCAGGAAGTGGGAGGTGATAAATTTCTTCTTTTAAGTATCTCGGTGTTAGAGGCAAAACCAATTCCCCCAAAATAAAATCCAGTCCAGTAATTCTCCGGGTCAATGGTTCCTTTGGGGAAGGGAAAGTTAACCTTAGGTTTATAGGGAGCTAAAAGCCCTTCTTCTTTAGCGGCAATAAAATCGGGTGATGAGCCTCCAAACCACATTCCCACTTGAGGATTATTCTTTTCGTTTCTTACCCGGGCTAAAACCTCGCCGCCGGAGAGCCTTACCCACTTTACATCAATTCCAGTCTCTTTTTCAAAGGCAGGAATATAAATTATTGATTCATTGGTATCAAGAGCAGTATACATATGAAGAACTTTCCCTTTATTTCGGGAAGGTTCTCCCCTCTCAACTGCCTTACCTTCAGTCTTCTCTGGGGGTAATGCCTCTGCGCCTTTCTCCTCTTGCCTTACTTTCTTACTACAGCCAGAGATTAAAAGGAGAATAAGACTTAAGAGTAAAAGAATCTTTAATCTCTTCAAGTTCTGCCTCCCTACTTCTTTTAATATAGCATATCTTTTGGGATTCGTCAACAAGGAAGCCTCTTTGCTGCTTCTTATTTTGACAGGTGGTAGCCGCAGCCCCTGATTAAATCAGGGGCTGCCCGCGTCCATAAGATGCGATTCCTGAACTCCTGAGCCTGTCAGGAACAGGCTTAAAGACTTGTAGGGGTTGGATTTATCCAACCCATCGGGTTCAATAAATTGAACCCCTACATTTAAAGGAGGAACTGCCAGGCGTTCGTATAGCAGAAAACAAAAGAAAGTGCAAGTAAAAACTTGTCCCTGTGAAAACAGGGGATGGAGCTGCCGAAGGGCAGAGGCGAGTGTGCCTTCCCGGAGGTGAAGTGATTATAAATGCCCAAGCAGAGTTATTGGAAATAGCGGTAGAGGCTGGGTTTTCCTGTGGTGAGGGCAATGCTGGAGGAGGATGTAGAGAATCTTTGTGATCTCCGATATTGCCACCAGGGGAGCCGTAAGGCATTCTGCTGAGGTGAAACAGCAGGTAATTGCTCTTGGATTACCAAAGACATTAAGACAATCACTCCAGACGACCAATACCTTCTTTCGAAGGCACAAGCATTATTGAAAGATTGTCCCTGTGAAAGCAGGGGCACGCTTTCCATTGTTCGGGATGTGACTTGTAGAGGCGACTCTTTAGAGTCGCTAAAACAAAGCAGGACTAAAGTCCTGCCTCTACAGCAGAAGAGACACCCTAATAGTCTTCAGGAGGCAGCATAAAATGTTAACAGGCTGTTTGAAGAATGACTTCCAAGTCATTAAGAATCTTACTCTTTTTAAAAAAATCCCAAATTTTTTTTAAAAATCTTGACTTTCTAGTTTTTTTTATGCTATAATCAGCTAACAAGCTGTCACTAATACCCGTCTTCACGGACACAAGTTTCAACAGTGAACAGGACAATCTCAAACGATGGTTTACACACACATATTGAACCGAGGTGGAAAAGGTGTTATCAGTCCTGCAGATAGGCTTTGAAAGGTTGGGGTTAGCGGGATAGTTTGATAAAACTAAATCAGTGTATAGTAATTACTTTGAAGTATTGGAATTTCAATAATAGTAGGCACAAAGGCACATAGTGGCAAAGGCACAAAGGAATAAACAAACTTTGTGCCTCTGTGCCTGTGAAACTTTGTGCCTTGAAGTTAGGCAGTCTAATATATGTTCGGGTGACTCGTAATCTACATTGTTCATCTATTCAAGACCCACAGAGTGCCGCAGGACAAGAAGGTACTGTGGGCTGTTGTCTTGTTTCTCGGCAACATGATAGCAATGCCTATATACTGGTATCTGTACATCTGGAAGGAACCCAAACAATCAACACCCGAACAAGGAGCTGAAGGCGACGCGGTGCCCCGCGCGCCTTAGCTCCGCCGTTATGCGTGAAAAATGGAATATACACAATACTTTATCCATACTCGAAACAGATCGGATCGGGCGTACATTAAAGATGAATGGATTGAAGAAGTCATAAACAATCCTATTCACAGCGAAGTCCAGTCAGATGGAAGAATTAGGAAATGGGCAAAAATTGAAGATGTAGGCAAATATCTTCGTGTCATACTGCTTGAAGATGGCGAAACTGTTCATAACGCATTTTTCGATAGAAAATTCAGGGAGGAGGTACCATGAATATAAAATATTTTTCTGATACGGATACTGCTCTGGTAGAGTTTTCGGGCAATAAAATCGAAGAAACGCGGGAACTTTCTGAAAATATCTACATTGACTTAGACTCTCAAGGGAATATTGTCAACATGACTATTGAGCATGCAAAAAAGGTGGCGCACCTTCCGGATATCTCATACCAACAATTTGAGAAACAAAAAATTACCGCATAACAATGTGCTCCACCTGACTGGCAATTCGCTGACGCTCCATTGCCAGCAGGTGAGTTCAACCGTTAGACATAATAATTTAAGGAAATCTGTGGGAGATATTGAAAAATAAAATTACTAAAAAGGGGAGTAATGGAAAATAAAAAACATTTGATAATCGTAGTAATAATTTTATTCTTTCTTCTTTCTTTCCGATTATGGGCTCTTAAGAACGAAAGTAAGGATTTTAATGTAGGGTTACGAATACTTGATTTTGAATATCCTTCTGATAAAGGAAAAGAAATTATCACCGTAGCGGTTTGGTACCCTACGTATGAGACATCTAAAAGATTTGTCTATCAGGGGGTGAAAGATTACGAAAGCAAGGTGGCTTCCCCGCCTTCCTACTTTGCCAAAACCATGTCTTTTGAGGATCTGGCAGACATCTTTGCCTGAGAGTGGGCGTAATTTAGCCAACAGCTAACTCCACTTGAGTAATGTAGACTTCGTTGTGAAGTCTTCCTCTGATTTCCTCCGGAGAGGCCGTTTCAAAGAATAACTCCAACGCCTCTCGCAGATTCTTTCTCGCCTCGTCAATGGTAGCACCCTGGCTCGCCACATCCACTTCCGGGCAGAGGGCTACATACCCATCACCTTCTCGCTCAATTATTGCTGTAAGTTGCCTATTCATCACGACCTCCATTTCCTGATTCATTTCTTAGCCGCCTAATATGTATTAGACTGCCTAAAGAATTTCTCCAAATACTGCGTTTTTTGCAGTATAAGCCGCTTCTCTCCTGGTATTGAACTTAAAAGTCTATCTACAGGGCTAAGTACACCTCTTCCTCCACGGTTCAAAACATGGGTGTACACCATCGTTGTGCTGACATCTCTGGGTCCTAAAAGCTCCTGAATATCTCTCTTTCATTATTTGCCCGTTTTCACGAGCACAAGCTTCATTATAACAAATCTTTTGGATTGTGTCAAATGCTTGTGCCCGTGAAAACGGGTACTTGTGCTCGTGAAAACGGGCAATTGAAGAAGTCAAAGAGAGATGCTCTCGGCACTAAATTGCTTGAATAGTTCAGGCTTTTGAAAATACTTGAACCATCAAGAGAGGGTTTAGGACTTTCCCGACAGTCTCGTTAGCCGCCGTTTTCTAATCAACAAGCATCTCTTTTATTATTGCTTTTATTTCTTGTATCCTATTTTTATCTAATTCCCCCAACCTTTTCATCAATCGTCTCTTGTCTATAGCCCGAAGTTGATCAAGTACTATCCATCCACTTTTCCCTTCTATCTTTATCGGGGCCCGTGTTGGATAAGGATGGGATTTTGTGGTCATTGGAGCAATAATTACAGTGGAGATGTATTTATTCATTTCATCTGGGGAGATAATAACACAGGGTCTTGATTTCTTTATTTCATATCCTATAGTAGGGTCCAAAGATACAAGATAAATTTCATATTGTTTTATTACCATTCCCAGTCTCCCATATCTAAATCCAACTTATCATTAATCACTAGTTTATCCTCCTTATTATCTCGCATACTTTTGAATGCTTCAGCCCAATTACTCCGTGGCCTTTTATTTTCAGGCATAATGACTATTTTATCTTTCTCAATTTCAAGAATAACTGATTCTTTTATATTACATTGCTCTAATATTGCTTTCGGAATCCTGATACCTTTTGAATTTCCTATAGGAACAATATTTGTTTTCATATTTTTCACCTCCATACGAATTATAATGTAATTACTATCATTTGTCAAGTGAAAATGGGAGCTTGTCAAGACTAAATAGAAATGACAAGAGAGAGTCTCTCGCCATTTCCTTGTGCTCGTGAAAACGGGCATTATGGTTTTTCAAGGGCGTCATAAATGTCGCCCCTACAAATCCCTTACAACCTACATTCCTTCCTTTCTGATAAAAATTTTGTCTTGTATTTGTAATCAAGGGAAGTATCTACATCAGCCAGACCATTTTTGATTAAATG
>Ga0210017_1000726_pt1 | contig 28435 bp, 31 predicted proteins | sample CryGeyCG2014_020_FD_183966 | JGI IMG/M metagenome (GOLD analysis project Ga0210017, IMG submission 183966) | Groundwater microbial communities from aquifer - Crystal Geyser CG08_land_8/20/14_0.20 (SPAdes) (version 2) | ecosystem: Environmental > Aquatic > Deep subsurface > Groundwater | place... | reverse complement strand
GTTGGGTAGTTGGGGAGGGAGGAACGATTATTGGTTATGATGGAACAAACTGGAGCTTGCAAGCGAGTGGGACAATGGAGACTTTACGGGCTGTGGATTTTGTTGATGCCACTCATGGCTGGGCAGTGGGTAATAACGGGACGATTCTTTATTATGATGAGCCGTAAATGACGCAAGATTTGCCTGCTTTATAACGATAATACTACTAAATACTCCTTTGAGGAGGATTGCCAATGCGAGCAACAATAATCAAGGTTTCTGCGATATTTTTATTGATTTTATCATTAATTTCCGTGCCGTCTTCAGCTAAACAAGCCCTTATAAATGGTAAGTATAGGATTATTAAAAGTGCTGTTGTTACTGCCACAGCTTATAATTCAATGGTTGGCCAGACCGATAGTACTCCTTGGACTACTGCTGCCGGGACCAGGTGTCGCGAAGGGGTGATTGCGGCTAACCATTTGCCGATCGGGACCAAGGTGATGATTGAAGGTTTTCCCAACCGAATCTTTGTGGTTGAGGATCGGATGAATAAACGTTATAAAAAGCGAATTGATATTTGGTTTAGATTATATAGTGATGCGTTAAGGTTTGGTCGCCGGACAATCAAATATCATGTTTTGGAAACTGTTTAAGACTGACGGCGTAATTTTTAACTGACTATATTATTAACAGTCATAGAAAAACTTTTGCTGGCTGTAATGCCGGCTTGCGCGGCTTGCAATAACTGGGTGCCGGTTGGCAATATTGAAAGTGCTTCCCCAGTAAAATTTGCTAAACTTGTCAGGTCATCAGCTCTGGTGCTGGCCTTTTCTGCTACTTGTCTAGCGATTGTTGGTGCTAAAGTGGCCAGGCCAAGTGCCACTCTCTTTGCTAATTCACAAGCTGATATTTCTAATTGTCTATTCATTATTATGCTGCTGGCATTTTCTATTAGAGCTGTTTGACCTTCTCCTAGCGCAGCTTCAATGATTAATTTAGCGGTTGCTTCTTGGCATTGCGGTTTATTGTGATGTCTTCCTTTGGCCAGCCCAGCCACAAACAAAGAGGTTTCAAGCTTTGCTTGATCTGCTGTTTTGTGAAAAGCTCTAACTAAGGTTAAGGGTAATTCTTTTTTATCAATTGTGCTTTGGGCTTCTGGAGAACAGTTGTTTATAACGCTCCAGAGAAAGCGCCCTTGAGAGAACGGCTCATTGGGGAAAAGGGTGCGGCTAATCAAGACAAGGCTATGCGCGAAATTAAAGCCATTTCCCTGCCTAATAAAATCAGTTCCATGTGTACTAAGATGGGTTTTAAGGTCACGGGCTTTTTCACTTAATTTCCTGGTTTTATCAGTTAGGATTATTAGTGCACGTTCTGAGACTAGACCAGCTGGGGCCCCGCACATTCTGATATCTCTGCGAACTTTGAGAACAGCACTGCCGAGAGAAAACACTGCATTGAACATGGTTTTTTACTCCTTGCTTTCCTTTACGAGGTAAGGGTTTTAAGCTACAATCTTATCAGCTAGTTATTGGAGAAATTTCACTTTATTTTATGGATAAAATTATTCAGCTTAAAGAAATGGTTCGAGGAATGGGCAAAGTCCTCATTGCCTATTCTGGCGGGGTTGATAGTACTTTTTTACTCAAAGTTGCGAGTGATACTCTCGGAAAAAACGTTTTGGCTGTGATTGCGAAATCACCAACTTATCCTGAAAGCGAAGTGCGTTTTGCAAAAGAGATGTGTCAGGGGCTGGGTGCTAGGTACTTGGTGATTGAGACAGATGAATTCTTGGATGAAAACTTTATTTCTAACCCTCGCGAGCGGTGCTATTTTTGCAAAAAAGAGCTTTTTTCTAAATTATTAGCAATTGCCAAAGCTGAAAATATTCCTTATGTTTTGGACGGCTCAAACTTTGATGATAAATCAGATTTTCGGCCGGGTTCAAAAGCAAAAGAAGAACTAGGTGTGCGCAGTCCGCTTATGGAGCTGGGTTTTACTAAAGAAGATATCCGCAAATTCTCCCGGGACCTCGGACTTCGGACGTCGGACAAGCCCTCATATGCTTGTTTAGCCTCCAGAATTCCTTATGGGACAAAAATTACCCCGGAAATTTTGGGCAGGATAGAAAAGGGTGAGGAGTTTTTACGAGAGTTGGGCTTTAACCAGCTTCGCGTGCGCCATCATGGTGCGATTGTCAGGATTGAGGTTGACCAAGAATCAATTCCTCATCTGATTGATGATGAGCTTCGGGAGCAAGTGGCAAAAAAATTTGAAGAGCTTGGCTACACCTATGTTACTTTTGATCTCAAGGGATATCGGACTGGGAGTATGAATTTATAATGAATTTATAATACTTGACAAATCTAGTCAACTACTCTAAAATTTAATTATTATGAAACTTTCAACCCGAGGACGATACGCAGTTTCCGCGATGTTTGACCTGGCTGCGCATGGGGAGGGAAAACCTGTCTCTGCCTCGGTGATTGCCAAGCGCCAAAAGATCTCCGTAACTTATCTTGAACAGCTCCTCTCAAAATTGCGGCAGGCAAAATTAATTACCACGGTTAGGGGCCCCAGCGGCGGCTATGTTTTAGCCAAAAAACCAGGCCAGATAACGATTGGCGATATTATTAAGGTAACTGATGGACCGATAGCGTTAGCTAATTGTGTCACAGATGGGGATTGCTGCCCAAAAAGTGGCTGCTGCTCAACTAAAGCCCTTTGGCACAATTTGAGCGAGAAGATTGAAAAATTACTTGATAAAACTTCGTTGGCAAATTTATGTGAGGAGGCCTTGAAATGAGACAAATTTATTTAGACCACGCAGCCACAACCCCGGCCCATCCTGAAGTTGTAGCAGCCATGCTGCCGTATTTTAGTGAAAAATTTGGTAATGCGTCCAGTGTTCATTCTCTGGGACGGGAGGCTCGGGCAGCAATTGAGAAAGCTCGTGACTCGGTGGCTGGGTTGCTTGGCGCAAAATCAGAAGAGATAGTTTTTACCTCCGGCGGGACAGAGTCAAATAACTCTGCCCTTTTTGGGGTAGCTTATGCTAATCAAAACAAAGGGAACCATATTATCACTACTAAAATTGAGCATCACGCGATTATTGAGCCGTGCCAGTTTTTAGAAAAGCAGGGCTTTACTGTCACGTATTTACCGGTTGATAAAGACGGACTGGTGAGTCCCGATGATGTGGCTAAGGCTTTGACCGATAAAACGATTTTAGTCTCAATCATGCATGCCAATAATGAGGTTGGCACTATCCAGCCAATAGAGGAAATTGCAGAGAAGCTACGAGCTGTGAGGGATGGGGTGTGGGGGGGATATTTTCATACTGACGCGGTCCAAACAGTGGGCGCAATTCCTGTTGATGTTAATAAGTTTGGGGTAGACCTTTTATCCCTTTCTGCTCATAAATTTTATGGGCCAAAGGGGGTAGGGGCGCTATATATAAGGAAAGGGACACGGCTGGTCCCGTTTATGCGTGGTGGGGCCCAGGAGCGCCACCTTCGGGCTTCAACTGAAAATGTGCCGGCGATTGTTGGCTTAGGTATAGCGGCAGAATTAGCTAAAGCTGAATTAGAATCTCGGCAAAAACATTTAGTTACTTTAAGAGATAAATTGAGCCAAGGGTTGCTGGCGAAAATACCAGAGGTAACCTTAAACGGACATCCATTCAAACGGCTGCCTAAGAATGTGAATATTTCTGTTAAATATATTGAAGGGGAATCAATGCTTCTTAATCTGGATATGGAAGGGATCGCGGCTTCCACTGGTTCGGCTTGCAGTTCTGGCTCACTTGAACCTTCGCATGTTTTATTAGCCATGGGTTTATCTCCAGAAGTTGCCCATGGTTCGATTAGGTTTACTTTAGGGAGAATGAATACCGAGGCTGATATTGATAAGGTTTTAGAGGTCTTTCCAAAGATTGTTGAAAAGTTAAGGGCAATGTCACCACTTTATAAGGGAGGAAAAAAGTAATGGCGAGTAATTATAGTGACAAAGTAATGGAGCATTTTCGCAACCCCCGAAATGTGGGTGAGATGGAAAATCCCGATGGAATTGGCAAAGTAGGGAATCCTACCTGCGGCGATATTATGGAGATGTATATTAAGGTAAAAGATAACGTGATTGTTGATGCCAAATTCAAAACGTTCGGGTGTGGCGCCGCGATCGCAACCAGCTCCATGATCACTGAAATGGTTAAGGGGAAAACTATTGAAGAAGCCTTAAAAGTTACCAATAAAATGGTAGTAGAAGCGCTTGATGGCCTGCCGCCGGTTAAGGTTCACTGTTCTGTTTTAGGTGAAGACGCGATGAAGAGCGCGATTGATGATTATTTGAAGAAAAAAACAGGCAAGGGCCTGCCAGGCTGGCAGCCGCATAATGAGGAGCATGAACATGGACATTAATATCTTTTTCCAGGCCCTGACGATTTATATTATTGAGGTTGCGCCGGCTTTAATAGCCGGGTTTTTAATCTCCGGTATTATTCACGAGTTTATCCCTGATAATTTTGTCGAGCGTTATCTGGCCAGCGGGAGTATTTTTTCGATTTTGTGGGCAACGTTTATTGGGGCGCTCCTGCCGATTTGCTGTATCGGTAACCTGGCAGTTGGGATCAGTTTGTATAAAAAAGGGGCCAGGCTTGGCCCGGTTTTAGCTTTTTTAGTGGCAACCCCAGCCACTTCGATTACTGCTCTGTTTGTAACCTATAGGTTGCTTGGCCTAAGCTTTGCGGTCTATATCTTTTTTGCCGCGCTGATTCTAGGTTTGATTATGGGGTTAATTGGTAATTTGTTTCACACTCCGCTAATTAAAAAAGAAGCGCCTGACGCTTGTCCGGAGTGCGGCTGCCAAGGCGGTTGCTGTGGACATGATAAAAATACTTTGGCCGGCCGGATAAAATCAGTTTTAACTTATTCTTTTTGGGAGATGCCGCGGGAGATTGGGTTTGAAGTTACGGTTGGATTGGTGTTGGCCGCTTTAATTGTTTCGTTTGCCCCGCTGGAAGGGATTATCTCTCAATATCTTGGCGGCCCATTGAGTTATGTGGTGGCTCTCCCTTTTGCGGTTATCATGTATATTTGTTCAACAGCCACAGTTCCTTTGGTTCACGCCCTTGTTAACTCCGGGATGAATATTGGAGCAGGGATGCTTTTATTATTGGTTGGCCCTGTTACCAGCTTTGGCACGCTTTTGGTTGTGCGCAAAGAATTTGGCAATAAGGTCTTTTGGACCTATTTGGCTGTGATTTGCGCTGTGGGGTTGGCACTGGGATGGGGATTCTCCATAATTTAAATGAAAGTCCTAATCGCCATGTCGGGTGGAGTTGATTCCTCTGTAGCTGCCGCACTGCTTAAGGAGCAGGGCTATGAGTGCCTTGGTGTGACTATGGTCTTGGCCTGCGCTACCAAGGCTTCTGACCGCGGCTGCTGCTCACTTGAATCTGTTAATGACGCCCAAAAAGTAGCCAAAATGCTTGGTATACCGCATTACACGCTTAATTTTAAAGAAGAATTTAAAAAATGCGTTATTGATAATTTTATTGCTGAATATAAAAACGGCCGGACGCCGAATCCGTGTATCCGGTGCAATCAGTTTATAAAGTTTGATTATCTGCTGAAAAAAGCGGATGAACTAGGGTGTGAGAAGATTGCGACGGGGCATTATGTGAGGATCCAGAACCTCAAACTTCAAACCTCAAACCTCAAAACAACCGAAAACTACAAACTGTTAAAAGGAAAAGACACGAAAAAAGATCAGTCCTACGTTCTTTACATGCTAAATCAGGAAACATTGGCGAGAGTTCTTTTTCCACTTGGGGAGATGACCAAGCAAGAGGTGCGACAAAAGGCCAAAGCATTGGGCTTGCCGGTGCACGACAAAGCCGAGAGCCAGGAGATTTGTTTTGTGGAAGACGATAATTATGCTGGCTTTATTAAAGAAAAGTGTCCAGAAGCAGTTAAGCCGGGGAAGATTGTCGATACTAAGGGGAATGTTGTTGGTCAGCATGATGGGGTAGCTTTTTTTACCCTGGGCCAGCGCAAAGGGATAGGGGCGCATCAAGGCCAGCCCAAATATGTGGTTAAGATTGATGTTAAAACCAATACTGTAGTTATTGGTGACCAGGAAGATCTAATGGGGAAAGAATTAGTGGCCCGTGATCTAACTTTTGTTTCAGGCCAGCTACCTGCTCAACCTTTGAAGATTAAGGCAAAAATACGTTATAATTCTATTGAAGCTCCAGCTGTGCTGGAGATGTTGGGGAAGGAACAGGAAGAGGGCAAGGTTATATTTGAAAAACCGCAGCGGGCGATAACCCCAGGGCAATCAGTGGTTTTTTATAATGGAGAGGAAGTTTTAGGGGGCGGGATAATTAGATAAATGTTGTACGAAAAGATATTTAAAAAACTTAATGAACATGAAATAAAATACCTGGCCATTGGTGGAATTGCGACTAACCTGTACGGCTTTTCTAGGTTGACTATGGATTTAGATATTATGGTTAGTCCGGATCACGAAAATTTCTCTAAATTGTTTATAGCTATGACTGAACTTGGGTTTGAACAGGTGACGCCGGTCATGATTGAGCAGATGAGTTTTGTTGATGGTCACGTTAAGGTTGCTGGCTGGCAAGGAATTATTATTGTTTTTAAGAATTCCCGGGACGAAGATGAGCGGATTGATGTCTTTTTGAGAAATCCCATTGATTTTATTAAGGCGTATCAGCATCATGAGGTTAGGAAGATTAATGATACCCAAGTTCATATCGTTGCTTTTGACGATCTGATCAAGCTAAAAGAGTTGTCTGGACGTGATAAGGACTTGCGAGATGTCGGCTATTTGAAGATGATTAAGGAAATGCTGGAGAACAAAAATGAAGAAAACTAAGGCTGAAAAGATAAAAGAGTATATGAAAATGGCTGCTGAAGATACCGAATATCTTAATTGGTGCTCAAAACTTACCGATACCCAGCGCTTAAAATGGCTGGAGGATGCTAACGGGTTTTTACGTGCCGCTTGCTCAGATAAAATCTGGAAGATTAGGATGAAAATGAGAGAGTTGGGGGCGTAAATGTCTGACCTCGTTGCCAAGATCAATCAACTCAAAAAATCACGCCACGCGGTGATTTTGGTTCACAACTATCAAATCCCCGAAGTCCAGGACATTGCTGATTTTGTAGGGGACTCGCTGGAGTTATCGATTAAAGCTAGCCAGACCGAGGCCGAGGTCATTGTTTTTTGCGGGGTCCATTTTATGGCCGAGACTGCCGCGATTATTTCACCCGGTAAAAAAGTCTTGCTGCCAGACACTCACGCCGGCTGTCCCATGGCAGATATGATCACGGTAGCGGGGCTTAGAAAATTAAAAGCAGAGCATCCAGCAGCCAAAGTTATTTGTTATGTTAATTCAGGGGCTGATATTAAGGCAGAGTCTGATATTTGTTGTACCTCGGCTAACGCAATCGAGGTGGTAAAATCATTAACCAAGGCCAACGAGATTATTTTTGTCCCGGACAAGTTTTTGGGCCATTATATGGCCAGCCATTTGCCTGAGAAGCAGTTTTTTCTTTGGCCAGGGTATTGTCCCACTCACGCTAAGATCTTGCCTGAACATATTACACAAGCTAAGGCCAACCATCCCCAGGCACAGGTTATAGTCCATCCTGAATGCCGTCCTGAAACCATTGCCTTAGCTGACGCTGTCCTGTCAACTGGCGGGATGCGCCAGTATGTTAAAGCACCAGCTGTTAGTGAAATAATTGTTGGGACTGAAGTAGGGTTGCTTTACTCACTCCAAAAAGATAATCCTCATAAAAAGTTTTATCCTTTACTTGAGCAGGCAGTTTGTCCAAATATGAAATTGACCACACTGGAAAAAGTGTTCTGGTCCTTAGAAGATCTCAAAACTGAAATTAGTGTTCCTCAGAAAATAGCTGATCAAGCCAGGCACGCGATTATGAGGATGTTAGCAGTCAGCCAGCCTGATCGCTCAATCTAATGATTAGTGGATAGGGCCAACGTTGCCGCCAGAGTCTTCTGGCTTAATGTTCTTGGCCCTTTTTTTGCGCAAGCCACGCTCCACCAGCTCGTAGATCTCTTCCATTAAGAATGGTTTGCGCAAGTATTCCATGGCTCCGAGGGTAATGGCATTGGCATGTGATGATTCTGAAGCATAGGCTGTAACGATCACGACTTCAATGGTTGGGTCGATTTCCTTGATCTTTTTTAAGACCTCAATCCCATCCATCCCTGGTAGTTTGTAGTCTACAAAAGCTACATCAAACATGTCTTTTTTTAGCCCGGCAGTGGCCTTCTCCCCATCCTCAAAAGCCTCGACTTCGTAATCCTTTATTTTTAGGATCATTTTGAACGATTCCCTAACCCCTTCCTCGTCATCAACTATTAAGATCCTTGCGTTATCTGTCAAGTTAATCTACCCCCGATTCAAATTAAGATTGTTGCTATTTTAACATTGAGCCAGCTTGATTGCAAATAGATTTTGCATATGTTATTCTTAATTTTGCAAATCAGGGATCCTCAGCATAATTTAAGAGGTTATAAATTGTTAGTTGTTATGCCGGGATAGCTCAGTTGGTTAGAGCGAGGGACTCATAAGCCCTAGGTCGTCGGTTCGATTCCGACTCCCGGCAATAAATTTTGCGCAGCAATATTTGCCACTCAGGCTTCACCTTCACCTTGTTTTTCTTAGGTTGTCCTGGTTTACTGCGCAAAATTTAAGGAGAAGAATGAGGGAGAGGGATAAGGGCATGGTATAATAACTTTATTATGTCTGTGGCTACAAAGGATAAATTCTGGGCAGCAACGGCTTACCTTTTTGGGGTGCCAGCGCTTTATCTTGTTTTGACCCGTCCAGTTGGAGTGGGCTTTGTTGGGTACCATGCCAAACAGGCTTTTTATCTCTGGTTATATTATGCTTTAATCGGCCTTGGATTAAAGTTGTTTGTCCATTGGATTTGGTTGTATTGGTTTGTCCCAGGGCTGGAAACTTTGTCTAATCTGATTTTTTTAGCTATGTTTTGCTACGCTGCTTTTTGCGCTGGTCGTGTCCTAATGGGAAGAACTTTTTAATTCTCGTTTGAATTTAGCTATATGATTGAAAATAAACTTTGCGAAACAATTAAGCAATATGAAATGCTCCAGCCGGGAGACACTGTTTTGATAGCGGTTTCCGGTGGCACAGACTCAACTGCTTTGCTTCATTTGCTGGCTGCGGTGGCTGAAAAATTCAAGCTTAAGCTGCAGGTAGCGCATTTAGATCATCAGATTAGAAAGCATGAGGCACTACTTGACCAGCGTTTTGTCCAACAGTTGGCCCGCAAATTAAATTTGCCCGTGACTTGTGAGTCCTTTGATGTGCCGACTTTTGCCAAGCAGGAGAAATTAGGTCTAGAAGACGCCGCCCGGCGCATTCGCTACGCTTTTTTGGAGCGCGTGGCCAACCAGATCAAGGCTGATAAAATTGCTTTGGGCCATAATGCTGATGATAATGTCGAAACTTTTTTGATGCGTTTGCTGCGGGGCGCAGGGCTCAAAGGCTTGTCTGGCATCCCGCCGGTACGAAAGAACATAATCCGCCCTTTAATTACTACTTGGCGAAAGGATATTGAAGATTATGTGACCTCGCTGAAATTAGTGCCGCGGCGCGATTATACTAATTATGAATCGCGCTACTTGCGCAACCGAGTGCGCTTAAAGCTTTTACCTCAGCTAAAGCTTTACAATCTCAACATTAAAGAGATTATATTGCAGACAATCTTGTTAATTACCGCTGACCACAGCTATTTGGAGCTGCAAGCTGAAGGGCTTTTAGAGTCAGCTATTAGCTCTTGTGACGAAGATTCCTTGAAGCTGAAGATTGATCGGCTTTGTCGAGCTGAGCTGCCTATCCAAGGCCATGTTTTAAGGCAGGCTATTCTTCGGGTCAAAGGCGATTTGCAAGACTTGTCTTTTCAGCATATTCAGAGTATTTTGCATAAACTAAGAGCGAGCGAAAAATGGGAAATTCACCTGCCACGGGGAATTGTGGCGTATGGCAATCAAGGAGAGCTTAAGATCACGAAAGAGCGAGAGGCTTCTGAGCAAGCCCAGCCTTTTGCTTATAAATTTTCTTTGCCAGGTGAGGTGGAACTTCCGTTCCTTGGCAAGCGTTTGCGGGGTTCTTTTGTTGATCAGGCTGATGCAGTGGCTGATTATTCAACCGTGGCTTTTTTTGATGCGGCAGTTTTTGGCCAAGAGCTGGTGGTGCGCAGCCGCCAAGCTGGCGACCGTTTGATCCCCTTAGGCATGAAAGGCTCCAAAAAATTGCAAGATCTTTTTGTGGACGAAAAAATTCCCTTCGAGTTTAGGGACAGGATCCCGGTGGTTGAAAGTTTGGGTAAAATTATCTGGGTGGCTGGAGTGCGGATCGATGACCGGGCAAAGATCAAAAAACAGACCAAGCAGATTGTTAAATTGGAGCTAATATGAGGGCCCGGGTGATTGACATGTCAGATACTAGTGAGGCTAAGGCAGCCCTTAAAAAGATTGGCTCAGATAACGCGGGTATAGAGCTTATGGCACCCAAGGCTGTTTTTCGAACAGTGAAGCTAAGCCGGGTCAAGCCAATCGCAGCCAATATCCTTAAACAAGAAATGCTCTCGCTGGGTGGAGAGGTGGCTACGACTTATGGGGCGATCAATCAATCTGTGGCAGAAACAGATGTGCTTATTTTGGGTACACTTAAGCAGTATGGTCTATTGATCGAAAAATTAAAATTGCACCAGTTTGGATTGCCCCAAATCAGTCAGACGCTGGATCAATTATTAAGTAATTATGATCAGTCGGTATTTAAGTTGGCTTTTGGCAAAAGGACGCTGGGCCTTGGATCTCGGACGATTATTATGGGGATATTAAATGTAACCCCAGACTCTTTTTCAGATGGTGGCAGCTATCCAGATGTTCAGACGGCCCTGGCTCGGGCCAAAGCTATGCTGGAGGAGGGGGCTGACATTATTGATATTGGTGGGGAATCAACTCGGCCAGGGGCAGCCGCTGTGTCAGCCGAAGAAGAGCTGGCGAGGGTGCTGCCGGTGATCGAAAAACTGTCGCAAGAAACAGGCGCAATTATTTCGATTGATACGACTAAGGCTAGGGTGGCCAGGGAGGCGTTGGCCGCTGGCGCGCAGATGGTCAATGATATTTCTGGTCTAAGGTTTGATCCTGACCTGCCACAAGTAGTAGCAAAAGCTGGCGTGCCAGTGTGCCTGATGCACATAAAAGGGATCCCGCGTTCCATGCAGGCTCAGCCAGCCTATGTTGATCTCTTGGGCGAGGTTATTGACTACTTAAGCGAGGGACTTGCAATTGCGCAAAAGGCTGGTATACTACATGACAAAATAATTGTTGACCCTGGCATTGGTTTTGGCAAAACGGTTGATCATAACCTAGAAATTTTTCAACGGTTGAGAGAGCTAAAAAGCCTTGGCTGTCCAATACTAGTTGGCCCATCTCGCAAGTCACTCATTGGTCAAATCTTGGATTTGTCAGTGGCACAAAGGCTAGAGGGTACAGCAGCCTTAGTGGCTGCGGCAATTTATGCTGGGGCAGACCTGGTCAGGGTTCACGATGTTAAAGAGATGAAACGAGTTGCTATGATGGTAGACGCAATTGTAAGGAGGGAAAAAAATGGCGAAGCAGGGTAAAAAGAAAATAAATAAAGGAGCGGTGAAATCTAAGAAAGCAACAAAGGGAGCAAAGCCTAAAGTAAAACGGTCGGGGACAAAAGGCAAGGCCCAGAAAAAAGGGGTTTATACTGTTTACTTAGGGTTAGGCTCAAATGTTGGTGATCGAGAAGAATACATTGAACAAGCGGTGTTTTTGCTTGAGAAAAATCCGGTCATTGAGGTAACAAAGCGTTCAACTAATTACGAAACAGCGGCCGAAGGCACAGCAGATCAGCCCCCTTATATCAATGCTGTGGTCCAGATAAAAACCAAGCTTGGGCCGCACCTATTGCTTGAGGTCTGTCATGAGATCGAAGCAACGCTGGGGCGGGAGCGGGAGGTTGAGTGGGGGCCACGTACTTGTGATATTGATATTTTATTATATGATGGCCTCGTTGTTTCTGATGACAAGGTGCAAGTCCCTCATCCGCTAATGCATGAGCGCTTGTTTGTCTTAAAACCGCTGCGCGAAATTACACCAAACCTGGTCCACCCCATCCTGGAAAAAACCATTGATGCTTTATATGATGAGCGCAAGGTTGAACAGGGTGAAACCTACGATGATGAGATCCCTGGTTTCAAGGAGATAAAAGGCGCGACCTTTGATGATTATGAGAGATGGTAGAGAAAATGAAGAATGGCCTAATGCCTAATGCAGAATGAAGGAAGTTACTATTCTAGAAATTCAAGGGAGACGGTCGCGCTCGGTATAAAAATAGGCAGAATCCTCAAGCCCAATGATGTTGTTTGTTTAACTGGTGAGTTGGGGGCAGGGAAAACCACTTTAATTCAAGGGATCGCTGAAGGGTGTGGCGTTAAAGACTACGTTACTTCGCCAACTTTTATTATTATTAACGAATATCAAGGTCGACTGCCGTTTTTTCACTTTGACCTCTATCGCTTAAATAATGCTGCTGAGATTGCAGATTTGGGGGTGGTGGAATATTTTACCCGGGGTGGGGTTTGTGTGATCGAGTGGGCGGAAAAATTGGCTGGCTTAAGGCCAAAAAATTGCCAGGAAATTAAGATTGAGATTGAGGTGATATCAGAGGGTGAGCGGCGCATTGTCTTGAGCAAGAAAACTCAAGACTAACTACTCACACTCAAACTAATTACTGCGGGTGCTTCATTTCCTTGCCCACCAAAAATCCAGCAATTCGTCTGGCCTTAGGCCTAAGAATGTTAAAGAGATAAAAATTGAGATTGCGCTAGAAAATAAGCGTAATGTTTGTATTTCTTCAGATTTAGCAGATGGGTTGGATCCCAGAGTTACATAACCAGAGAAACAAGGCCTGCAAAAATTGAATCCCTGATATCATTGTCGGCAATCGGATTAGCTATTTTTGTTGAGTTTGGATGAACAAAAATACGAGGATGCTTGCCGTTGCCCATTAAAATAGCATTTTCTGCTCCTAGTTCTCGAGTGATGAATGATTGCAGTTGGGGTATTGTTAAGCCAAAAGGCTTAAGTACTCTGTTGTAAAGTATCATATCTGTTGATTCTGTCTGTTCTAAATCATTAATATTGGCGCTCATTGATTGGTCGTTGTTGAATGTAAAAATCTTTACAGCCAACAGTTTCCTTGCCGTCTTTATGAAAATAGTTGATTCGCAAAAAATTTCACGCTTTGTTATACTTTCTATATATATGCATATCCTTGGACTCTGCAGCGCGACCAAAGTAATCTCCATTGGTTTGATCGATGACGACAAGGTTTTAATTGGCCAAACCTTTGACGATCTCCACGCGGAAAAGATTGTTTATTATCTCAAAGAAGCCGGGATTAAACCAAAGCAAATTGAAGGGATTGCAGTAGCTGATGGTCCTGGCTCTTATTCTGGTTTGCGGGGAGGACTGGCAGCTGCCAAATCGATGGCGCAAACTTTGCAGGTCCCTTTAGTTGGTGTCCCGACGCTGGAAGCAATTGCTTATAACAGAATTAAGCAAGATGGTAAAGTCGCGGCGTTTTTGGCTGCCAGATGGGATGAATATAATTTTGCGCTATTTGAGGTTACTGCCGGCACTCTAAAACGCTTAACAGAAGATCGAGTGGCAAAAATGACAGAGATTAAAGATCAAGGAGTAGTGTGCGAGAGCGGTCATCCCTATGGGGTTAGTGTGGCTAAATTGGGGTGGCTAAAATTGCAAGCTGGCCAGAGCGATGATCCCCTTAACTTGGTGCCAAAATATTCCCACCAGCCAAACATTCGAGAATTCAAAGTTTGAAAAGCTGAGCAATATTTGTTACAATCGAAAAATATTTGCTGTAAGCTTGCTTTATCAGGCAACTTCTAGGAGGAGTATAATGAAGCAGGTTAGATTTTTAGGTAAGGTCTTGATTATTGGTTGCGGGTCAGTTTCTCAATGCGCCATTCCACTGGTCCTCAAGCTAATTGATCTCAAGCCGCAAAATGTTACGATTATGGATTTTGTTGATAACCGGGCCAGGGTAAAGGATTCTCTGGCTAAGGGAGCAAAGTATGTTATTGATAAAATCACCCAAGAGAATTATCAAGCCAAACTAGCCGAGTATGTTGGCCGGGGAGATTTGATCATTGACCTGGCCTGGAATATTGACTGCCGTGCCATACTAACTTGGTGCCGTGAGCATGAAGTGCTATATGTTAATACTTCTGTTGAAGAGTGGAACCCTTATAAAGATGAGGTACGCAACGATCCAACCCAATACACCCTTTACACCCGGCATATGGAAATTAGGGCCCTCATCAAAAAATGGGGTAATAATAATGAAACAACGGCTGTGGTTGACCATGGGGCGAACCCAGGTTTAGTTTCTCATTTTACCAAGCAGGCTTTAATTGACATAGCCACCAAGATTCTCAAGGAGAAACCTGCTGATAAGCGTTGTCGCTTATTAGAGAAACATTTAAGCGCCAAGAATTTTGCCCGCTTAGCCCAAATCACTGGGGTAAAAGTTATTCATATCTCTGAGCGTGACACCCAGATTACTGATGTTCCCAAGCGTTTTAACGAGTTTGTCAATACTTGGAGCATTGAAGGGTTTTTTGAAGAAGGGGTGGCTCCGGCTGAGTTGGGTTGGGGCACGCATGAAAAATATGTACCAGAGGGAGCTTTCTTTCACAAGGTTGGCCCTGGCAATCAAATTTGCTTGCGTTCCCTTGGCATGAAAACTTGGGTGCGATCATGGGTCCCTTGTGGTGAGATTACTGGTATGGTCATTCGCCACGGAGAGGCCTTTAGTATCTCTGACCGTCTAACTGTTTGGCATCAAGGCAAGGCTGTTTATCGGCCAACTGTGCATTATGCTTATTGCCCGTCTGATTCGGCCATTAATTCTCTTCACGAGCTAGAGATGCGGCAGTTTAAGTTGCAAGAGTCGCAGCGTATCTTAGCTGATGAAATAATTGACGGCGCAGACGAGCTGGGGGTTTTGCTGATGGGTCATGATTTTAATGCCTGGTGGTGCGGCAGCCTGCTTGATATTCACACGGCGCGTAAGCTTGTTCCTCATCAGCAAGCAACAACCATGCAGGTTGCGATCTCTGTGGTCTCTGCGGCTATCTGGATGATCAAAAATCCTAAGCAAGGATTCTTAATGCCTGATGACCTTGACCACGAGTTTATTCTCAAGATCAGTTTGCCTTATCTTAAGCCTTTTGTTTCTCGCTCAGTTGATTGGACCCCGCTAAAGTACTTAAACACAAAATACACTAAGTTTGACTTGCCGCGACCAAAAGACGAAGATGTTTGGCAGTTCTCGACCTTTTTAGTTGATCATAAGCAGGGACAGCCAGCCAAGCAGACTAAGAGCAAAAAAAGTAAATTGTTGGCCAAGAAAAAAGCACGAACTCAAGGGGCCGCGAGCTTATTCGCTTGAAATGAACAAAACTAAAGGCGGATTTGAAAAGGTTGTCCGCCGCCTGGTCAAGAAACATTCAACTCCGCTGATGCTGATTAGTGAAGCGAAACTGCAACAGCAATACGAAGCTTTTGTTAGGCACTTAGCTTGTGTCACTCCTTATTACGCGATCAAAGCTAACCCCCAGCCAGAGATTATCAAGGCTTTTATAAAATTGGGCGCCGGCTTTGATGTTGCCAGCGGCAATGAGTTGATTTCCGTGCTTAAGCTTGGGGCTGATCCAGCCAAAATCATTTTTGCCAATACGATAAAATCACCGGCTGACTTGGCTTTGGCGAAAAAAAGCCGGGTTAAATTAATGACCTTTGACAATGAGCCAGAATTGTATAAGATTGCCAAATATGCTCCAGGGTCACGCGTCCTGGTGCGCCTTAAGGTCAATAATGTTGGCAGCACAGTTGAGCTCTCCTTAAAATTTGGGGCTGATCCTGATCAGGCGATCTTTTTGCTCAATAAGGCCAAGTCACTTGGCTTAGTGGCTGAGGGCTTAGCTTTTCACGTTGGGTCGCAGTGCATTAATATTGATAATTATTTGCAGGCCCTTGATATTTCTTCTATGATCTTTCATGAAGCCGTGCAAGTTGGGCTTAGGCTTAAGACCCTTGATCTTGGCGGTGGCTTTCCGATCCATCATTTTGACAGCGATGACCATATTATCTTAAAAGAGATTGCCAGGCAGATCAGGCCAAAACTGCGCCGGCTTTTTCCCAAGGACACGAATTTTATGGCTGAGCCAGGCCGGTTTTTTGTCGGGCCGGCTGGGACTTTGGTCACCTCGGTGATTGGGCGGACCTTTCGCAATAATCGTAATTATTATTATTTAGATGATGGGGTTTACGCTGATTTTTCTGGTATTGTTTTTGACCACTGTCGTTATGAGTATAAGTCATTGCGCCGGGGCCAAAAGTTTTTATCGACCCTGGCTGGGCCAACCTGTGATTCTTTTGACACCATTGCCCATAACGTTGACTTGCCAGAGCTTGAGGTGGGCAATATTGTTTATGTCAAAAATATTGGGGCTTATTCTTGCGCTTCGGCAGTACCTGGCTTTAATGGTTTTGCTCCAGCGAAAATCTTAATGATATAGGGGTTGGTAAAGTATTATGCCAAAGAAGAAACCTGCGAAGAAGAGAGTTAAGAAATCTAAAAAATCCTGCCCAAAGAAATTAGTCCTCAAAAAGCCCAACAAACTGATTGCCAAAGTTGATCACTATTTTGACAAAATTTCTGTGGCTTCATTTCGCTTGCAGGCCCCGCTAAAAGTAGGGGATGAAGTTTGGTTTAAAGGGGCGCACGTTGATTTTGTGCAGCGGATCGAGTCAATCCAAATCAACCACCAGCGTGTTGCCCGGGCTAAAAAAGGTCAAGAAGTTGGGATTAAAGTTTGCCAAAAGATTAATGAAGGGGTTGTTCTTTTGCCAGCCAAGCTGCGGCCTCAGGCAGAAAAGTCGCAGCCAACAGTGATTGCCAAGCCGCTTTTTCCAATGATGAAACCGTCAGTTGCGCCTGCTGCACCAACTTTGCCTAAAAGGGTAATGCCGCTAGCCAAGCCTAATAAAAGTGATTCCTATGGCGGAACAAAGTTTTTGAGTTTTTGAGGGATAGGGAGAGGAATGAGGGAAGGAAAATGAAGGGTAAATTTTGCGCAGCAAAATTTATTGGGGCGGCCTGCGGGAATTGAACCCGCGAAAGCAGAACCACAATCTGCTGTGTTACCACTACACCAAGGCCGCCACGTTAATAATTATCTTAACATTATTTTTCTGAATATTCCATGCCGAGCGCTTTCATGCGGGTGATCAGGGAGGTACGAGGGAGCTTAAGGTCTTTGGCTGCCTGGCTGATATTACCTTGATGGTCGTCTAAGGCAATATTGATAATATCTTTTTCAAAAGATTCTACGTTTGCTTTTAAACTGCCAGCGACCTTATCATGGCTTGATCTTTTAGGGATAAGTGGCAGCTCTTCTGGCGTGATCATTGGCCCAGTGGCCAGGACGACCAGTCTTTCCACCATGTTTTGCAGCTCTCTGACATTGCCTGGCCAAGCGTAGGCCAGGAGTTGTTCCAAGGCTGGCTGAGTGAGGCCTTTGACCTTTTTGTTCAAGGTTTTATTAAAGCGTTTAATAAAGTGATCGATTAGCAAAGGAATATCTTCGTTCCTTTCGCGCAGTGGTGGGAGCAAGATAGGGATGACATTAAGACGATAATAGAGATCAGCGCGAAATTTGCCCTCTTGAATGTGCTTTTCAAAATTAATGTTAGTGGCGGATAAGAGGCGGACGTCGATGGGGATCCCTTTTTCGCCGCCAACCCGTTCAATCACTTGGTCTTCCAAGACGCGTAAAAGCTTAGCTTGCATTGGGGCAGGCATACAGCCGATCTCGTCTAGAAAAAGCGTGCCGCCATTGGCAAGCTCAAATTTACCGATCTTTCTGTCAAAGGCGCCGGTAAAAGCGCCGCGTTCATGGCCAAAAAGGTCAGACTCAAAAAGGTTCTCCGGGATAGCGGCGCAATTAACCGCAATAAAAGGCTTGTTAGCCCTGGGACTTTGCTGGTGCAAGGCGCGGGCCACGAGTTCTTTGCCAGTGCCAGACTCGCCATGGATCAGGACCGTGCTGTCAGTTGGCGCGACCCGTTCGATAATCCCAAAGAGTTTTTTCATCGGGCCTGACCGGCCGATGAAATCATGATAAGCAGAGCTGGCTGCCAGTGATTCTTTTAAATAAAGGTTTTCTTGGATCAAGGCTTGTTTTTCCAGCGCCTTTTCAATCAAAGCCAAGAGCTCTTTCACGTCAAATGGTTTACAAACATAATCAAAGGCACCAAGTTTTATGGTATCAACGGCCGAAGAAACATCTTTGGACGCAGTGACCATAATGATGTTTAGGTTAGGTTCATCGTCCCGTAATTTTTTTAAAACTGTGATCCCATCCATTTGCGGCAACCGAATATCAAGGAGGACGAGAGAAACTGGCTGGCTGTGGCAGATTTTTAAGGCAGCTTCTCCAGACGCAGCGGTCAAAACTTGGTAGTTTTTCTTGAGGACCGAACGGTAGGTTTCAAGCATATCAGCTTCATCATCAATCGCTAGGATGATGGGCTTTCTAACCGTCATAATGCGTTTAGTGTAACACGCACTTTTTAGGTTGTCAAACCAGTTAAAGGAGTGTTAAAATGCCCCATGACCGAGACAAGACATGGCGACTTATAAGACTAAGGCGATCAGTTTAAAAACCCATTCTTTTGCTGAGGCTGATAAACTGGTTACCTTATTTACCAGGGAGGTCGGGAAGGTCAAGGCTATAGCCAAGGGAGCCAGGCGGGTCCCTTCATGCTTGGCTGGCCGAGTGGAGCCGCTTAGTTATGCTGATTTTTTTATTGTTAAGGGAAGAAACCTGGACATTATTTCCCAAATTGAGATGATAGAGACCTTTCAATTTGTCCGTGAATCTGAAACTTTACTGCCCACTGCCCTTTATATGATAAGATTGGTTGACGCTGGCACGCTTGAGGGCCAGCCCAATCCAGAATTATTTGACTTATTATTGTATTCGCTGGCCAAGTTTAAGAAGCAGCTTGATCCAGCAAGTGTGGCTGATGATTTTGCTAGGGACTTTTTGGTCTTAGAGGGTATTTTCCAAGAAGAGCTTGATCCCAGGTGTGTGCTAAGCGAGCATCTGGGTCGAGATTTAAGTTTATGGTAAGGAGCTTTTTTAGTGTTAGTAAGTTTTAGGCAGGTCTTATCAAATTTTGGCTTTTTAGCGCTTTGGTTTGGTCAACTTAATTCTCAATTGGCTGATCGGGTCTTTGTCTATGTTTTGATGGTGATTGCTTATCGTTTGACTCACACCAATTTAGGGGTAGTAGTGCCCTTGTTAGCTTTTGGGATCCCGTCTGTTTTATTTGGTCCGCTGGCCGGGGTTTTTGTTGATAAATGGGACCGCAAATGGGTCTTAGCAATTACGTCAATTATCAGGGGCCTTTTAATTTTATTGATTATTCCCCTGGTCGAACAATCGCTAGTTTTGATTTTTATGGTCAGTTTTTTGATCTACACCGCTACCCAGTTTTTCGCGCCAGCCGAGAGCTCTGCTATTCCAGAGTTAGTTAAACGGGACGATCTAATCGTCGCTAATTCGCTTTTTATGATCACTTGGATGGGGGCGTCGGTGATTGGTTTTGGCCTGGGCGCGCCTTTAGTCAATATTTTTAGTAATGAAGGGACTTTTATCGCTTCAGCCGTCTTGTATTTTTTGGCTGCGGTGGCGATCTTTTTGGTGCCGCTTAAACCGCGCGAGCGGAGGCAGGAGGGGAAAAACCCTTCAATTATTAAGGACCTGCTTTTTGGCATTGAGTTTATCCGTCGCCGGCAGATTGTCCGCTATTCCTTGTATAAGCTTTTTGTGGCAACTGCGGCCATTGCCATTATTTCACTTTTGGCGATCTCTTATGCCAAGGAGGTCTTGGGGATCGAAGCCAAGAACTTTGGCTATTTAATTTTTGCGGTTGGGGCTGGGATGTTGTTTGGCATGGGTTTTTTAGAGCGCTTGCGGCGGTGGCTAACCAAAGGGACGATTGTGGTCTTAAGCTTTATTATGTCGGGCTTAGCCCTGATTTTAATTGGGAGAGTTTCTGATCTTTATCTGGCCTTGTTTTTGATTTTTTTGCTTGGGGTCGGTAATATTTTTATTACTTCCTCAATTCAAACGATCCTTCAACAGCGAATCCCTCGCCGCATCCGCGGGCGAGTGTTTGGTATTCAAAACATGTTGATCAATTCTGCCTTTGTTTTTCCCGTGATCCTGGCTGGAGCTGCCGCTGATATTTATGGGGTGCAGGCGACGATGGGGGCGTTGGGTTGGCTGGTTGTTTTGACTGGCTTAGCCGGGATCTTTTTGCCAAAATTCCGCACGGTTTGATTTCAAAAAACTTCGATTTTAGACAGTACTTTGCTATACTTACATGATGCTCTGCCACTATTTTATTACCCTCCGCTGCAATGACACTTGCGAGTTTTGTTTGATTTGGCAAAATGAAGAGTACTCAAAAATCGAAGAACGGCCGGTGGACCTTTCCCTTTTCCCTCGCTGGGGAATAACAGAGCTTAACGTGACAGGGGGGGAGCCACTTTTAAGGCATGATCTGCCAGAGATCCTAAAACAAGCCAAACAGCTTGGCCTAAAGACCTACCTGACAACTAACGGGATTTTATACTCGGAAAAAGCCCAGGAGCTTAAAGGCTTAATTGACGAGCTTTGTTTTTCTCTTGATTACCCTTTGCCTGAGCTGCACAATCGCTGTCGAGGAGAAGAGTGTTTTGATTTGGTCCTGCAAGGGCTAAAAATAGCCAAACAACTTAAAGAGCGGCCAATTATTAATTTCACCATGACTAGAGACAGCGTAATGTACTTGCCGGAAATGGTTGAGCTAGCAGGAACTTTTGGGGTGATGATTAAGCTTACTCCGGTCTATGATTTTTCTGGCACGCAAGGTTTTGAACGCGGGACCTTTGCCCATATTAATTATTATGCTAGGCAGCGGCACGTCTTAGTTAATTTAGCCCAGTTAGCCATGGTCAAGGATTTAGGCAATAAAACTAGCTTGCCTCGCTGTCGAGCGGAGCAGACGACGGCCACTTTTTTGCCAGATGGCCGGCGGGTTAAACCATGTCTTTTTAATCAAGAGGGGGTGGCTGGGCGGGGGACACCATGTTCTTCTTGCATGCGTTGGGACTATATGTTACCATCGTTTTCACTTGGATTTGACAAGTATTATTGGCTTAATCGGTATTCTGATTACATTAATTGGAGGAAAATGAAATGAAGATTTGTATGGTTGTCCCATTTTTTTATCCCCACACTGGCGGCACGGAAAAGTATGTTAAGGACCTCTCAATCTCTTTAGTAAATGACGGTCACGAAGTAACAGTTATCTCGACTAATCTCCCTGCAGAGAAAAATGCCCCGGCCGAAGAAGAGATGAATGGCTTTAAGGTAATACGTCTGGCAGCTGACCTTAAGCTTAGTTATATTCCGGTGACCCGGAAAAAATTTGACCTCAAGATGCTTGATGGTTATGACATTGTCCATGTTCATGTCCCTTCATTTGGTTTTTTGCGGGAAATTGTCGGCAAAGTTAAGCAGCCGGTCATAGTTACCTATCACTGCGACATTACTGTTTCAGAAAAATACATGGGAATTCCTGTCCCTTCCTTTTTAATTAAGCTGGTTGAGTATGCGTCCAACATTATGGCTCGGATACTCCTTAACAAAGCTGATGTTGTTTACAATACAACCAAAACCTACGCGGAAACCTCGCCAGTATTAAAGGATATGCCCAATGTCAAAAATATTCCGATCGGTATTTTTTATGACCATATTGATGAAATGCACAAGAAGTTAGGGCTGTCTAGCAAAGACAAGAAGAAAAACCAAATCCTCTGGCTAGGGAGAATGGCTGGGAATAAGGGTTGTGATTATACTGTTAAGGCTTTGCCTGCGATCTTGGAAAAATTCCCTGATACCAAGCTGGTCATTTGCGGTGATGGGGAAGAAAAAGGGCATATTAATGATTTGATTGATAAGCTAGGGGTGCGCGGTTCAATTGAGATGTATGGGATTGTTAATTTTGAAGAATTAGTTAAGCTTTTTTATTGCTCCCTGGTCTATGTTTTTCCGTCAATTAACCGGCTCGAAGCTTTTGGCATAGTTCAGCTGGAATCCTTTGCCAACTTTACTCCAGTTATCTGCACTGATATTCCAGGGCCTAACGCGGTCATGAATGTAGGGACTACAGGTTTAATTGTGCCGAAGCAGGACCCTAAAGCAATTTCTGATGCGGTGATCAAGATGCTCTCTAATCCTGACCAGGCGATTGAGATGGGGAAGGCCGGCCGGAAATTAGTTGAGACCAAGTATGATTGGAAGGTTATTGTAAAGCAGGTCTTAGGGGTTTATCAAGAAGGGTTGGCGAAGAAGAAATAGATGAAAATCCTGGTCACCGGCGGAGCAGGTTTTATTGGGTCTAATGTGGTTGATGCTTATACAGCAGCAGGCCATGAAGTTGGTATTTTAGACAACCTCTCGACCGGCAAAAAGCAGAACCTAAACCCCAAAGCGAAATTCTTTCAGGTCGATCTGTGCAATCGCGAACAGGTTTTTGCCACAGTGGCAGATTTTTCTCCTAATGTAATTAACCACCACGCGGCCCAGATTGATGTGAGAAAATCTGTGACTGACCCGGTTTTTAATGCCGAGGTCAATGAGATTGGGACACTTAACCTGCTTGATGCTGCGGTTAGAAACAAAGTTACCAAAATTATCTTTTCCTCGACCGGTGGGGCCCTCTATGGTGAGGTCAAGGAAAAGGCTGGGGCAGAGGAAACTCATTCTCTTGAGCCGATCTCGCCTTACGCGATTACCAAGCGCTCGGTTGAAATGTATCTTTTTGCTTATCAGCAGCTTTATGGCTTAAACTTTACTGTCTTGCGCTATGGCAATGTTTATGGCCCGCGCCAGGACCCCTTAGGGGAGGCTGGAGTGATTGCGATTTTTTGCGGTAAGCTCTTGGCCGGCCAGGAGCCGACAATCTTTGGTGACGGCAAACAGCTGCGCGATTACGTCTATGTCGGCGATATCGCGGCAGCTAACCTTTTGGTTTTAAACAAAGGGGAGAACCAGATGTTTAATATTGGTCGTGGGGTAGTGGTTTCTGTCAACCAACTTTTTGACGAGCTTAAAAAACAGTTAGGTTTTAATGGCGAGGCTGTTTATGCTGCTCCCAGGGCAGGCGAGCTTTTCCGCAGTGTCTTGTCAGCCAAGAAAATCAAAAAGACCTTAGGTTGGGAGCCAATGGTTGACATCAAAAAGGGATTGAAGTTGACTTTAGCGTGGGCAAAAAAATAACCAAGAAAAAAATTCTTTATTTGTATTCCGACACTGGCGGTGGGCACCGGGCTTCTGCCAACGCAATTATGAATGCGGTTGAGCAACTGCGCGGCAGCCAAATCGAACAGGAAAAGATCGATGTTTTTTGTGAATGCTCTAAATTCTTGAATGTTTTTGCCAGGCTTTACGGCCCGGTCATTAATTACTCGCCAAAAATGTGGGGACTGCTTTACTATTGGTTGGACGACAAACGCAAGCTTAGCCAACTAGAAAAGATTGCTGGGCCGCTGATCCTGCCAGAGCTGACCCGAATGATCAAACAGAAAAAACCAGATGTTATTGTTTCTGTCCACCCAATGGTCAATCATCTGACTTTAAAAGCGCTTAAAGCCAGCAAGCTTGATATCCCTTTTGTGCTGGTGATCACAGACCCAGTGACTTTGCATCGGGCCTGGATCGTACCCGGGGTTGATGAATGCCTCGTGGCTACTGATCAGGCTAAGCAGCTGGCGATTAAGTATGGTATGCCAGCGGCCAAGATCAGGGTCTTGGGCTTGCCGATCCATCCTAAGTTTGCTTTGCGCCAGCCGGCCAAGAAAAACAAATTGTTTACGATCTTATTGATGGGCGGTGGTGAAGGGATTGGCAAGATGGGCGAGATTGTTGAGGCGCTTAGGCAGTCTAACATTAAGGCTAAATTGATCGTTATTGCCGGCCGCAATAAAAAGCTAGAGAAAAAACTTAAAACAGTTGCTAAGTCTTCAGCCTTGCCAACTGAAATTTACGGTTTTACCGACAAGGTGCCAGAGATCATGGCTGAATCAGACATAATTATTACCAAGGCTGGGCCAGGCACGATTGCCGAGGCCATGGCCATGAATTTGCCCATTATTATTACTGATTGGTTGCCTGGCCAAGAAGAGGGCAATGTTGAGTTTGTGGTCAAAGAAAATATTGGCCGGGTCAGTCGTGAGCCAGACAAGGTAGTTGAGATTGTCAAAGAGTTTATGGTGCCGGCCCGCCTGGCCGAACTGAAACAAAATATTAAACGAGTCAGCCGTCCCCAGGCGGCGCTAGGAATTGCCCGTGAAATTTTTAGTTATCTTTAGTTTTATTTTTTTGCTCACAACCCCACTTTTGGCTCAGCCCGGCTTAAAAGATGTTTTGTCAGACCATTGGGCCAGTCAAGCGATTGCTGAGCTTGTTAGCTTGGAGGTGACAGCTGGTTATCCAGATGGGACCTTTCGCGGCAGTGCGCCGATCAGCCGTTTTGAGATGGCAGCGTTTTTAGCTAAGTTAGCGCTTCGGTCTGGGCCCAAGTATCAAAAACTTATTCATGAGCTAAGAAACGAAGCGTCAGTGCTTAAATATGAGCAACAGCAGGCGGCTTTTGCCACTAGTTTATCAGGGACATTTACTCCACAAATTAAAATGACCTCAACAAAGGCCCAGGCTGGTTATCGTTTGCAGTTAAGTATGCTCAAAAATTTTATGGCCAACTCTTGGCGGCTTAATCTTGATACTATTGACACAGGGTTTAACAGCAATGTAAATCGTGATTTAGCGACTGGTTTGCTTGATTTTGAAGGGAGACTTAAGCTTGATCGCTGGGATTGGAAGATCAAGGTTGGGCCAGGGCCGATTGTTCACACGGAACCTGATAATGTTTTTCCGGCAGAAAACAAGACAGTCTATGACCGGCCGAGAACAGGCGTTGAAGCTAGAACCAGGGTTGGCGCGCTGGATTTTTCAGCCGGCTATGTGGCTCGCCAGGTAGCAATGTCTGGTTTAGTTGGGGTGCATGAGCTGACCAGCCAGCTTGGATTTCATTTTGGCCAGCAGTATCTTTACTTTCAGCCGCACTATTTATTTGTGATTGATGGGGGGCGGGATGTTTTGGTCGAGGCTGGACTTGATTGGCGCAAGACCAATATTTTGTTGGGCTATGGCGGTAGCGGTCAGTATTTACGCTTGGCCCAAAAAATTGGTGGGTGGCTCGAACTAAGCTATGACACTGTTAGCCCAAATTATCGTAGCGCTCTTTGTCAAAATGAGTTTATTCCCTTAAATAATTTTAACCGCTATGTTCTTGATGGCACGACTGATTTAGGGGTGAAAATAACGCAAGACCTAAGCAATCAGGTTGGTCTGTCGTTTAAAGCCGATAGCGTCGCAGGTCAAAGCGAATATTTTTTGTGGCAGGCAGGGCTGGATTACGCGACTTCACCAGCCATGACGCTAGGAGTGTTTTATCGTAGCTACAGTGTTCCCAGTGGGGTGGACCAGTTTTCTTTCGCTGTCCCAACAAATTCCAGAATGGTGGGGCTTAGTTTGAGCAGCTCTTTTTAGATGCGACTAAACATTCGAGTTATTCCTAATGCCAAACAAGATCGCCTGGCCCCCGAAGGGGACTGCTTAAAAATCTACTTAACTGCTCCGCCGGTTGACGGTAAGTCCAATAAATTCTTGATCAGGTTTTTGGCCGAACATTTTAGCGTGAAGCGGGGGCAGCTTAAAATTGTTAGGGGAGCAAGCAGCCGTGATAAGGTGATTGAGCTATCGTCTTTTTGAAAAAAAGCTGGACGCAATATAAAATTAGTGTATAATTTACATCAGGAGTTCTAAAAAGAGGAATATATGAAAAAAAATATATTATTCGGTCTAGGCTTAATTCTGGTGATTTTATTACTTGTGAGTTGTGGTCAGCAAAATGCCGAGGTAGCGGCAACGACTACGACCACTATTACGACTTCTACTACAACTACCACCGGGGCTGGGATTTCAAGTATTTTTGATGTGATTGGTGCTAGGGCGATTGTCACTGCCACTGGGGTATCTGCGTCTGGGGTCAGAGGGAGTGGGGTTAGGGCGTTAACTAGTACGGCTACAGATTTATTAAAACTTACAGCAACTGGCCAACTTGTTTCTGCTTTGAGCCTTGAAGGTGGAGCTTCTCCAACTATTTCTGTGATTGAAGTTGGCCCAGACGGCTCTCTGTATGTGGGCTTTTTACATTCGATCTATGGCCGATCAGGCGGGAGTTATGGCTCTTTGGGGGCCTTCTTTAAGATCAGCACCGATGGTGCGGTTGAAGTAGTTGATGAGGATATTACCGGGATCGGGAATTGGTATTCATATTCAGAAAACGGAGAGTTACCTGACAAACAGGTGCAATTTGATAGCGACGGTAATGTTTATTATCTTGGCACAGCTGGGACTAGTGGGACAAGGGTTTTGAAAAGGAAATCAGTGGCTGGGACGATTACTCAGATTGGTAATAGTAATATGTCTGTGCGTGATTTTTTAGTTTGTCCTAATGGTTTTGTTTTTTTTCACGGCTCAAATGTTTCCAGTATGAACACAGCGTGGTTGCGGGTGATTTATAACGGTTCAGTCAATAATATTTTTTATAATGACAACAGCGCTGGCTATGGTTGGTTGCGTGCCTATTATAAGGATGACAATAATAACGTAATTTTAGTTGGGACAAATTTAACCCTAGAGGATAATGTCGGGGAGGCTAGACGGTATTCGGGGATAATTAGGGTGCGTTTAGCTGCTGATGGGACCCAAACAGCGGTCGAGGCATTGTATGATGATAATAATATGTACAGTGATACCTATGCCACCATTGGTTCTCAGCTTAATTGGGGCTATTGGGACCCGAGTGAAATGGCCCAGGCCAAGTTTTTTGCTCAGAGTTCTGGTAGCACTGCCTTGCCGCTATCACTTGGAACTGGCGTGAGTGAGGAAGGGATTCGTGATTTCATTCGCAATAAATTTCATACTATCTCTCTTGATACCCTTGATAGCCTGACCTTTGAAGGGAGGACAACTTCAGAGAGCTGGACAATCACAATCTGGTTAGATGATCTTGTCTCGGACAACATTTCTGGAGAAACTTGGTCACAGTGGCGCCAGGATAACGGGCTTACCAATGTGCAATTTGGCAATGCTAAGCAATTGTTGTTTGCTGAGTCTGGAGAGCTTTACGCGGTAATGAGCTTAGACACTTGGGGTAGTTCTGCGATAAAAGGAGATAAACTTTTTATGATCATTGATGCCTCTGGAGAAGCAAATATTGTGGCTTATCCACAAGACACTGCTACAAACTATAAATCAATGAATAAAGTCAGACTGTATGGCGATTATGCTATTTATTCATCAAGTAAAGTTGGGCGTTACAAGCTCTTCCGTCTAGATCTGACGGATTCTTCTCAGCTGCCGGTTGATCTGATCCCTGACAAGACTAATGTTGAGATTTATGGCTTTAATTTTAATCCTTTGACCGGCATGTTGATGTACAATGTCTATGATAATAATACTAATTCTTCGTATTTGGCTGAGCAGCTAATTACCAGTACAGATGTTGCTAGTGAATCTTCGGCTGAAGGTCGGATAATTATTGATGTTGAGCCTTTTATTGGGCCAGATAGCACTACGACTTCAACAACTGTGACAACTACAACAAGCACAACAACTACGTTAGATAGCAGTACAATAACGATTAGCACAACAACGACAACTTAGTGAAAACAATTTCAGTGACCAAGGCCCGTGAGTTTGACCTCAAGGCTCAGGTAGAGCTGGGTGTCCTGTCGTTGATCCTTATGGAAAATGCTGGCAGGAGCGTGGCAGAAGAAGCACTCAAGATATTAGGGGCGCGTGGGGTAGTGGCTGTGGTGTGTGGGGTGGGGAACAATGGCGGGGATGGTTTTGTCGCGGCCCGGCATTTGTTAAATGCTGGTAAAAAGGTTGATGTTTTTGTGGTTGGCGATCCTGCAAAATTAAAGCCAGATCCCAAGATTAATTTTTCTGTTTTGCAAAAAATTAAATCCCGTAACCTACGAGTAGAGTTTTCTGTTCCTGGATATTTCACGTCATATAACTTGATTATTGATGCGATTTTTGGCATTGGACTTCAAGCT
>Ga0210017_1000722_pt1 | contig 28500 bp, 20 predicted proteins | sample CryGeyCG2014_020_FD_183966 | JGI IMG/M metagenome (GOLD analysis project Ga0210017, IMG submission 183966) | Groundwater microbial communities from aquifer - Crystal Geyser CG08_land_8/20/14_0.20 (SPAdes) (version 2) | ecosystem: Environmental > Aquatic > Deep subsurface > Groundwater | place... | reverse complement strand
CAGGCAGTGCGAGGAGGCGACGCCAGGGTTCTTTCAGGTACATGACGACGGGGGTGGCGTTCCGTTCTTCGCTAAACTGACTGAAATCATGAAGCACGGCGGCATACAAATCAATTTGCCTGGGGGTATATGCCTCGCGCACGGGATTGAACAACAGTTTTGACAGTTTTAGTTTTGATAGATAGTTGTCATACAGCGCATCAAACCCAGTTTGGTTGATTGCCCGTAACTCGTCCGGGTCGCGCTCACTGCATCGCGATACATATTCGCTCTGTCGTTTACCATTGGATTTCAGGCGATACGAGGGATGATTCATTGTGTAGTCCTTGCCGCACGATGCACGGGGGGCGTGGTAAGCCCCGGTCATGATGATCTGGATTTGCGCCGGGGCAACTTTGCCGTCATCCAGCAATTTAAGGCTGTTATGAACGCCATGGCCGTGAAATCCGTAATTCTTTACCGTGGTGCCAGGAACAAATCGGGTAAAGAAATAGGGGATGGTTTGATCATCATTCAGCCCTTCGCCGAACATAAATGATCCACCGAAGAAATTTACAGCAATGCCGGGCTTGGATGATTTTGAGCCTATGGCGGCCAGACGGCTATGGTCGCTGTCGATGGTGTAGGTGACGTCGTAGATGGTTTCATCCGCCTGTCCCGGCCGCACCACTTTCTCATGGGGATGAAAAACACCGGGATGCGCGCATGGCCCGTGCGCGCATAAGTCCAGATAGTCAACGCCATCAGCATTTTTACCTGCATCGAACTTTACTGTCGCATTGCCCGATAGCGGTATCACTTCGACGATTGCAAAACACACTATCAATCCGAACAGCGTTGACAGGAGAGTGATCAGCAGGTTCTTTGCAAAGTTTGAATAGCGAGGCATGACTTCCCTTATTTTTTGGACAGGCAGCTTAGTCGTCGAACCGAGTCCAGTACGCCGGTTTCCCGGAGATGCGCCCGATTTGGTCAAAAAGTTTGCGCGCCCTTGTTTCGCCCAATACCTCACAAAGGAAAATGCGCAGCTGCGCTAGCAGCCTGGCTTTTATCCAGAAGAAACCAGGAAAACGATAGCCCTGTTTTTTTTGTGCACGCCGGAACTCTTCAAGCATGAGTTTGCTGTTGTGGATGCTGTTGCTGATGCCGCCGACACGCATGCCGGATACGATGATGTCATCCAGATATGCTGCATCCTTGTTGTGCAGTTCGCGCAGCAAAAAGTCGTAGTCGCCGACTATCCGGAACGACAGATCGAACATGCCGTGGTCGTCGAACAGGTCGCGCCGGTGCATGGCCCCCTGGTGCGGGATGCCCATTTTCTGCCTGATCCGGCGCTTGACGTTGTTCCATGGCCTTCCGCGCAAACGAAGGGGCAGACCGCTTTGCGAGGTGATCATTACACGCCCATAAGCGATGCGGATGTCTGGTGGAAGTTCGGCAAGTTTTGCTGCTATGCGCGCCAGCACCGTCTCATCCCACAAATAGTCATCGGCACCAAGGAAGCAAATCCAGTCCCCCTTTGCCCTGACGACGCCTTTATTCCACGCATCGCAAATGCCCTGATCGGGTTCCGATATCCAAGCGGCTATTTTGCTTTGGCTGGCTTGCAGTATCCGCACCGTGGCGTCAGTTGAGCCACCATCAATGAAGATGAGTTCTTTATTCGGATAGGTCTGGTTTGCAACGCTGTCTATGCACTGTTGTAGGGTTTTTTCGCCGTTATAGACGGCGACGATTACGCTGATTTTTGGATTACTTGGCATTGCGGGGGAGGTTTTTTTAATATGGTCAGATTTTAAGCCGGTTTCCCGATTCAAACCGTTTAATTTGATGCTCTGGCCTTTTTTGTTTAAGTGAGTTGCCTGTATCGCAACTGTCGCGCACGCTCACCTCTTGATTCGCTATTGTTGATTTTAGGAAACGCTGAACAAGTCTGATTTCGTCGCTCCCGCGAAGGCGGGAGCCCAGTCAAATCAATAAACCGGATTCCCGCTCGACCAAATGTCGGCCTGTCCTGAGCATGTCGAAGGGCGGGAATGACGACTTAATCAGCGTCTCCTTTATTGTTATCGGGGGAATACGCAGTTTGCATTCGCCTCTCTCCATATCCGCCGCAACGCGTCCCACAGGCCGGTGCGCGCGGTTTCCAGATAAAGCGCGTTGTCGCTCAAGTCGTTGACCAGAATCCGGTGGGCTTTGCCGAGATTGTGATAAGGCATTTGGGGGAACAGATGATGGGTGGCGTGGTAACGGAGGCCGACGGGGGCCCACAGCGCGGTGATAAATAGATTGCCGGGGACGTTGATGGAGTCGAGATACTGGCCTGCAACGGTCATTTTGTGGTCTGCGGGGTTGCGGTAGGCATGGGCGGCCAGTGTGCGCAGCGAGTTGAGAAAAAACATCAGCGTGGTGATCGTGTACCACAATAAAAGGACTTTGTGGCTCAACACCCCGAGCGCGACGCAGGTGACCACCGTGGCCGCGAAGGCGAAGGCGGCAAATTCCTGCCACTCCCAGCGGGTGTCGTTGCGAACGGCATTGGCCGGACGTTGGTAAGCCATGTTGATCGTGAGCGAGGAAGCGCGTTCCCACACCAGCCCGCGCAGCGGCGGGATGAGCCATGACAGCGGGGTCAGCAACAGAAATCGAATGACGAAGAACAGGGGCAGGATGAACGACAGCAGGACGTAGCCGACCATGCCGAGCGGTTTGCGCAACGCGAAAGGAATGTATTCGCCGTCTTCGCCGGTGCCGTACACGTCGCGTTTGTGGTGGTCGTTGTGCACGCCGTCATAGGTGAAGGAGGGCACCAGCAAGGGGATGCCGCAGATAAGGTTCCAGACCAGCCGGAAGAGTCTGAATGTGCCTTTTTTAAAATGCGCCAGTTCGTGGATGAAGATCACCGCGCGATAAAACGCGAGCGAGGAAGTCAGATAGGCCGCGAGCTGCCAGAGTGAAAATGTCGGCGCGTGCAAGGCTACCGCAAAGGCGGCCCAGGCCAGGGTGATGTGAAACAAAAAATCAACCCAGTAAATCCGCGGATTTGGTGTCATCAGCCCGCGCACCAGGGTGCGCGCTTCCTGCAGTGGAAAATTGCGGTTTGTGGTGTCGGTTGTCATGGCGCGATGCGATTAAAAACATCAAAATCGAAATTTTGTTTCCCCTTATTCTTTTTTGGATATCCCTCGGTGTGTCACCGCGATAAAAAAAGCCCAAACACATAATTCTTGGGCATCTTGTCGTGACCGGTGTTCAAACCCTTACATTAGCGTGAGAATCGCCTTTCTCGTTTGCCCCTTCTCCCGTTTGCGGGGGGAAGTTGGATAGGGGGAAACAGGCATGGCAAGTTTCATCATCAGGGTTTGCATACTTGCCATGCCCGTTAGTGATGAGAAGGCAAGCGCAGGCGGCGGCTCTTTTATTCTTTTTTCCGTGTCGTCGCGGCGGGTTCCCAGCCGCCGCCCAGGGCTTTGATCAGGGTTGCGCTGCTAACCAGGCGGCGGCCCAGGAGGTTTAGCGCGGCGCGCTGGTTGGCAACGGCGGCGGCTTGGGCGCTGAGCACCGAGGGGTGGCTGACGAGACCGGCCTGATATTGGTTTTGGGTGATGGTTGCGGTCTTGCTTGCTGCTGCCGCCGCCGTGTCTTGCGCCATCGCTGCCTGGTCGAGATGTTGCAACGCGACCAGGGTGTCTTCCACTTCGCGGAAACCTTCCAGCACCGTTTGCCGGTAGTTGGCGACTGCCTCTTCATAGGCGGCTGCCGCTCTACTGCGCCCGATTTGTGCGGCATTGCCGACGAACAGCGGCGCCACCACTTTTGCGCCGCCGAGGAGGCCTTTGCGGATACTGACGCCGCCGAACAGATCGAGCGAGGGGTAGAACTCGGCTTCGGCCACGCCGATTTTGGCGCTGGCGGCGGCGACCCGCCGCTCGGCGGCGGCGATGTCGGGTCGCCGTTGGAGCAGCTCGGCGGGCAATTCGGACGGTACTTCCGGCACGTGTGCGTTGAGCGGTGCGACGGCAATGGAAAAATCTGCCGGCGCTTTGCCAACCAGCACCGCAATGGCATGCTCCAGTTGCGCCCGTGCCGCGCGCGCGTCGTGCATTTGTACTTGCGTGGTGCCGCGTTGGGTTTGTGCCTGGGCGACAACGGCACGATCCACCACGCCTGCGGCGTACTGGTTTTGCGCGATCTGCAATGATCTTTCCTGGGCGGCGATGCTTTCCTCCAACAGGCTTAGCTCGGTATCCCGCACCCGCAACAGGAAATAGTTCTGCGCGAGCTGGGCCTGCAAGGAAAGTTTGGTCGCGGCGAGATCCGCCGTGCTCGCCTGGGCGGCCGCGCCGCTGGCCTCGATGTCGCGCCGGATGCGTCCCCACAGGTCGATTTCCCAGTTGGCGACCAAGCCCAGATCGTTGGTGCCGCCGGCGACCAGGGTCGGGTAGCGGGCGGCTTCGGCCATTTCAGCGAGTGAGCGCGCCTGCCGCGCGCGCGCTTCGATCACCTGCAGCGAATAATTGCGGGTTTCGATCTGCCCGATCAGTTGGTCGAGCTGTTCGTCACCGTAGAGAGCCCACCAGTTGCCTGCGGGCAGGGCATCACGCGCCTCGGGGGCGACGGCGGCGGAGGTTTCTTTGTAAGCCGCAGGCACGTCGATGGCGGGCCGCTGATAGTCCGGCCCCAGGGTGCAGGCGGTGTTGAGAATGGCGCATGCGGCAAGCGTCGCGGCCAGGGTTTTGTCGAGAGTAATCATGGGGTCGGGGCGGTGGCGGAAACGAAGACCGGGGCGCGGCGGGGGCTCAGTCGTTGCCACCAGCCGCGCGTCCAGGCGCTGAAACGGTCGAGATAAAGATAAACTACCGGCGTGGTGTACAGGGTCAGCAATTGGCTCATGACCAGTCCGCCGCCGATGGCGATGCCCAGCGGCTGGCGCATCTCGGCGCCGTCGCCGCTTTCCAGCGCCAGCGGGATGGCGGCGAGCAGGGCGGCCATGGTGGTCATCAGGATGGGGCGGAAGCGCAGCAGGCAGGCGCGGAAGATGGCCTCGTGCGGCGAGGTGTTGCGCTCGCGCCGGGCGGCCAGCGCAAAGTCGATCATCATGATGGCGTTCTTCATCACGATGCCGATCAGCATGAAGATGCCGATCATGGCAATCACGCTGAAGTCGGTGCGGAACAGCATCAGGGCGAGCAGCGCGCCGACCCCGGCGGAGGGCAGCGTGGAGAGGATGGTGAGCGGGTGGATGAGGCTTTCGTAGAGCATGCCGAGCACGATGTACAGGGTCAGAAAGGCGGCCAGGATGAGCACGGGCTGGCTGTCCAGCACTTCGCGGAAGGCGCGCGCCGATCCCTGGAAGCTGCCACGAATGGTGGCGGGAACGGTGATCTCCTGCATGGCGCGTTCGATCGCCCGGGTTGCCTGCGACAGCGATACGCCTTTGGCAAGGTTGAACGAAACCGTGGTGGCGGCGAGCAGCGAATGATGGTTGACGTTGAGCGCGGCTTCGGTTTGTTCAACTTGCGCGAGCATCGACAACGGCACCTGGTCTCCCTGTCCGTTGGCGATATGGAGCTGGCCCAGAACTTCGGCGGATTGCGCGTACTCGGGCGCGACGCCCATCACCACGCGATACTGGTTGAGCGGCTGGTAAATGGTCGAGACCTGGCGCTGGGTGAAGGCGTTGTTGAGCACCGCATCGATCTGTCTGGGGCTGATACCGAGGCGCGCGGCGGTGTCGCGGTCGATGGTCAGCGTGGTTTGCAGCCCCTTGCCCTGCGCATCCATATCGACATCGCGCAGTTGCGGCAGTTTGGCCAGCGCCTGGCGGATGCGCGGTTCCCACTGGCGCAACAAATCGAGGTCGTCCGCCTGCAGGGTGTATTCGTAGGAGGAGCGGCTCTGGCGCCCGCCGACCTTGATGTCTTGCACCGGATTGAGGATGAGGGTGGCGCCCGGCTGATTGGATAGTTTGGCCGATAAACGCTCGGCGATCCGGTCGGCGCTGCCTTTTCTTTTGGCCAGTGGCTTGAGGGTGACGAACAGGGTGGCGGTATTGCGCTGCGCACCGCCGGTGTAGCCGACGACGTTTTCCACCGCTTCATCGGCGTGAATGATGGCGATGAAGTCCGCCAGTTTTTTTTCCATCAACTGGAAGGACGCGCTCTGGTCGCCGACGATCTGGCCGGAGAGCTGGCCGGTGTCCTGGCGCGGGAAGAAGCCCTTGGGGATGACGATGTAAAGCCAGACGTTGAGGCCGATGGTCGCCAGCAGGAGCAGCAGCATCAAGCGGGTATGCCGCAGCGCCCAGCCGAGGCTGCGCTCGTAGCCGCGCAGCAGGGTGGAAAAACCGGCTTCGCTCCAGCGGTAAAAGCGTCCGCTTGGCGGCTTGTCCGCGACCGGTTTGAGCCATTGCGCGCAGAGCATCGGTGCGGTGGTCAGCGCGACCGCGAGCGAGATCAGAATCGCCACGGTCAGGGTGACCGCGAACTCGCGCACGAACAGCCCCACATAGCCTCCCATCAGCAGCATCGGAATGAATACGGCGATCAGCACCAGGGTCATGGTCACCACCGTCGAGCCGACTTCCCTGGCCCCGCGCAGCGCCGCTTCATGCGGGGAGGCGCCGTGCTCGATATGGCGCGAGACATTTTCGAGCACCACAATGGCGTCATCGACCACGAAGCCGACCGCGATGGTGAGCGCCATCAGCGACAAATTATCGAGGCTGTAATCGAGCAGATACATGGCGGCGAACGTGCCGATCAGCGACACCGGCACGGCGACCATCGGAATTAGCGCGGCGCGCACGTTGCGCAGGAAAAACAGCACCACCAGCGTCACCAGCACCACCGCCAGAATCAGGGTGACCCCGGCGTCGCGCATCGAGGCGCGCACGGTGGTGGTGCGCTCCATTTCCACCTTGAGGTCGACGGCGGCCGGAATCACGGCGCGCAGCGCGGGCAGTTGCCGGGCCACGCGCTCGACCGTGGCGATGATGTTGGCGCCGGCCTCGCGCCGGATGATGACCAGCACGGCGGGTTTGCCATTGGCGAATCCCGCGCGCTGCAGATCCTGCACCGAATCGCTGACCCCGGCCACGTCGGCCAGCCGCACTCCGCTGCCGATGCGGCTGTACTTGACCAGCACCGGCAGGTATTCGGTGGCGCTGCGCGCCTGGCTGTTGGCGGAAATTTGCCAGTGCTGCCGGCTGTCTTCCAGCGCGCCCAAGGGCAGATTCGAATTGGCCGCGCTGATTGCCGCGCGCACGTCATCGAAGCCGATGCCGTACTGGTGCAGCGCCTGCGGATTGAGATCGGCGCGCACCGCCGGCAGCGAACTGCCGCCGATCTCGATTTCGCCCACGCCCTTGAGGTGAGCCAGTTTTTGTGAGACGACGGTGGAGGCGGCGTCATATAACTGGCCCTGGGTCAGGGTGTCCGAGGTCAGGCTGAGGATCATGATCGGCGCATCCGCCGGATTCACCTTCCAGTAGTTCGGGCTGGCCGGCATGCCGGACGGGAGCAGACTCCGCGCGGCATTCAGCGCCGCCTGCACGTCGCGCGCCGCGCCGTTGATGTCGCGGTCGAGGTCGAACTGCAGCACGATGCGCGCCCCGCCCAGCGCACTGCTCGACGTCATCTCGGTAACCCCGGCGATGCGCGAGAGCGAGCGTTCGAGCGGCATGGTGACCGCCGCCGCGATGGTTTCCGGGCTGGCGCCGGGGAGGGAGGCCGATACCTTGATGGTCGGGATGTCCACCCTCGGCAGCGGCGCAACCGGCAACTGCAGCAGCGCGGTCGCGCCGAGCAACACCAGACCGAGGGTGAGAAGGGTGGTGGCGACCGGACGGTGGATGAAGGGCGCGCTAACGTTCATGCGGCCCCCTCATGCCACTTCGTCGGCGGCCTCTGCCGCCGGTTGCGCGCCGGATTTTGCCTGCACCGATTGCAGCAGACGGTCAAAGGCGAGATAGATCACCGGGGTGGTGAACAGGGTCAGCATCTGGCTGACGATCAGCCCGCCGACCAGGGCGATTCCCAGCGGGTGGCGCAGTTCCGAGCCGACGCCGGAACCGAGCATCAGCGGCAGGGCGGCCAGCAGCGCCGCCATGGTGGTCATCAGGATCGGCCGGAAGCGCAGCAGACAGGCCTGAAAAATCGCGGCGCGCGCGGTCATCCCCTGCTCGCGCTGCGCGTCGAGGGCGAAGTCGATCATCATGATGGCGTTCTTCATCACGATGCCGATCAGCAGGATGATGCCGATGATCGAAATGACGTTCAGCTCATTGCCGGACAACATCAGCGCGAGCAGGGCGCCGATGCCGGCCGAGGGCAGGGTCGAAAGAATGGTGACCGGATGAATGTAACTTTCGTACAGCACGCCGAGCAGAATATAGACGGTGACGATGGAGGCCAGGATCAGCCACAACTGGTTGGTCAGCGAAGCGCGGAAGGCCAGCACCGAGCCTTTGAATTTGATCCGGGTGCTGGCCGGCAAGCCGAGTTCGTGCTGCGCGGATTCGATCGCGTCGATCGCCTCGTCGAGGGCCACGCCGGGCGCGAGATTAAAGGAGATAGTGGCGGCGGGAAACTGGTCGATGCGGGTAATCGCCAGCGGCGCGCCGCGCTGTTCCACCCGCGCAATCGACGACAGGGGAACTTGTGCCGCCAGTCCGGCACTGCCGTTCGTCTTTGCCGCGCTGATCATCAGCGTATCCAGTGCCGCCGTGCCGGCGCGGAATTCCGGCGCGACTTCGAGCACGACACTTTGCTGATAGGTCGGGGTGAAAAGCGTGGCCACCCGGCGCTGGCCGAATGCGCTGTACAGCGCGTTATCCACCGCCAGCGCGGTGACCCCGAGGCGGCCGGCGAGGGCGCGGTCGATCTCCACATGCGCCTGCAGGCCGCCTTCCTGCTGGTCGCTGGCGACATCGGCCAGGCGCGGGTCCGCGCGTAATTTTTCCACCACGCGCGGCATCCAGGCGCGCAGCACTTCCGCGTCGGTATCCTCGACCGAAATCTGGTACTGCGAGCGGCTGACCTGGTCCTCGATGGTGAGGTCCTGCACCGGCTGCATATACAGTTCGATTCCCCTCACTTCGGCCAGTGCGACTTGTAGCCGCCGGATCACTTCGCCCGCGTCGGCATCGCGCTGCGCGCGCGGTTTCAGATTGATCAGGAAACGGCCGCTGTTGAGGGTCGGATTGCTGCTGTCCACCCCGATGAAAGAGGACAGGCTTTGCACCGCAGGGTCGCGCAGGATGACGCGGCCCAGCGCTTGCTGGCGCTCGGCCATGGCGCTGAAAGAGAGGCTCGAAGGGGCTTGCGAAATCCCCTGGATCGCGCCGGTGTCCTGCAGCGGGAAGAAGCCCTTGGGGATGAAAATGTACAGCAGCGTGGTGAGCGCCAGGGTGGAGAGCGCGACGATCAGGGTCTGGCGTTGGCGCTCAAGCACCCATTCGAGCATCTTGCCGTAGCGCGCGATCACGCGCTCAAAAAACGCGCCGCTGGCGCGAAACAGCGGCGTTTTTTCCGCCTCGGGAATATGCCGCAGCAGGCGCGCGCACATCATCGGGGTCAGGGTCAGCGAGACGACGCCGGAGATCAGGATGGCGATTGACAGGGTGATCGCAAATTCGCTGAACAGGCGGCCGACGATGTCGCCCATGAACAGCAGCGGAATCAGGACCGCAATCAGCGAGAGGGTCAGCGAAATGATGGTGAAGCCGATCTGGCGCGAACCCTTGAGCGCGGCTTCCAGCGGCGGCTCGCCCGCCTCGATGTGGCGCATGATGTTTTCGATCATCACGATGGCATCGTCCACCACGAAGCCGGTGGCGATGATCAGCGCCATCAGGGTGAGGTTGTTGACCGAGAAACCGGCCAGATACATCACCGCAAACGTGCCGATCAGCGACAGCGGCACCGCCACGGCGGGAATCACGGTAGCGGAAACGTTGCGCAGGAACAGGAAGATCACCATCACCACCAGCGCCACCGCGAACAGCAATTCGATCTGCACATCGTGCACCGAGGCGCGGATGGTTTCGGTGCGGTCGGTGAGCAGGCTGACCTCAATGGCGGGAGGGAGCGCGTCTTCCAGTTCGGGCAGCAGGCGCTTGATGCGGTCCACCACTTCGATCACGTTGGCGTCGGGTTGGCGCTGGATGTTGATGATCAGCGCCGCCGATTCGTTGGCCCACGCCGCGAGACGCGCATCTTCGATGCCATCGACGACCTTGGCCACTTCCGCCAGGCGCACCGGCGCGCCGTTGCGATAGGCGACGATCAGGCTTTCGAATTCGCGGGCCGACTTGAGTTGGTCGTTGGCGTTGAGCGTGGAAGCGCGCATCGGACCGTCGAAACCGCCCTTGGCCTGGTTCGAGTTGGCGTTGGCGATGGCCGTGCGCAAGTCGTCAAGGGAAAGTTTGTAGGCGGCGAGGATGTTCGGATTGGCCTGGATGCGGATGGCCGGCCGCTGCCCGCCGCTGATGCTGACCAGTCCGACCCCCGAAAGCTGTGCCAGCTTGGCGGCCAGACGGCTTTCCGCCAATTGCCTGACTTGCGACAGCGGCAGCGTTTTCGAGCTTAGCGCGAGGGTGACGATGGGCGGATCGGCGGGGTTGACCTTGTTATAGATCGGCAGTTGCGGCAGGTCCGGCGGGAGCAGATTGGTCGCCGCATTGATCGCCGCCTGCACGTCCTGCTCGGCCACATCCAGCGGCAGGTCGAGGCTGAATTGCAGGGTGATGATCGAGGCCCCGCCGGAGCTGGTCGAAGCCATCTGGTTGAGGCCGGGCATGCGGCCAAACTGGCGTTCCAGCGGCGCGGTGATGGTCGAGGTCACCACTTCCGGGCTGGCGCCCGGATAAAGCGTCACGACCTGGATCGTCGGATAATCAAACTTGGGCAGCGCCGACAGCGGCAGGACGCGGTAGGCAAACAGCCCGACCAGCAGGATCGCCGCCATCAGCAGCGAGGTGGCCACCGGACGAAGGATGAAGAGACGCGAAATATTCATGGCCGGGCGGGGCGGTGGCCGGCCTTCAGATGCCGCCGCTGGCGTGCGGCTCGCGCGCGACGATCTCGACCTTGACGCCTTCGCGCAGTCTGTCCGCGCCATCGGTCACTACCACGGCACCGGCGGAGAGTCCTTCTTCGATGACCGTGATGTCGCCCTGCGCCGGGCCGGTTTTGACCGGTGTCACATCCACGGTTCCGTCATCCTTGACGACATACACGAAAGTGCCGGCCGCACCGCGCTGAAGCGCGGCGGTGGGTGCCAGGATGGCTTTGGCGCGGGTCTCGATCAGCATCTTTACATTGACGAATTGATTGGCGAAGAGTGCGCCGTCGGTGTTGGGGAACTCGGCCTTGAGCTTGAGGGTGCCGGTCGCGCTGTCAATCCGGTTGTCCATCGCCAGCAACCGGCCCTTGCCGAGTTTTTCTTTTTGCGCGCGGTCGTAAGCCTCAACCGGAATGCGGCGGCCGCTGCGCAAGCGTTTGATCACGCGCGGCAGGTCATCTTCCGCAATCGAAAACACCACTCCGACCGGCTGCAACTGGGTGATGACCACGATGCCGTTGGCATCGGAAGCCCGCGCCAGATTGCCCGTGTCCGCCTGGCGCAGCCCCACCTGCCCGCTGATCGGCGCGAGGATGCGGGTGTTGGCAAGCTGCAGATTGGCATCGTCGAAACGGCCTTGCGCGGCTTGCACCGTGGCTTGGTACTGGCGCACTTGTGATGCCTGTTTATCCACCATCTGGGGAGAAATCGAATCCAGTTCAAGCAGGTTGCGATAGCGCTCAAGATCGGCTTGCGCGTTTTCAAGCAAAGCCTGTTCGCGCGCCAGTTGTCCGGCCGCCTGGCTGACTTGCACCTGGAACGGATACGGGTCGATTTCGGCCAACAAATCGCCCGCTTTGACGAATTGTCCTTCCTTGAACGCAATACGGGTGAGCGGGCCGTCCACGCGCGCACGCACGGTGGCCGTGTTTAGCGGGGTAACGGTGCCGAGGGCAAAAAGATGGATATCGAAATTGCCCAGGCGCACCGCAGTAGCAGCCACTGGCACGGCGCTGTGCTGGCCGTCAGCGCGTTGATCGGTCACCGCAGACTTACCGGACGTGGCGAACCAAATGGCGCCCGCCGCCAGCAGCAGGATCGCGAGGGCGGCAATCCGGCGTTTCCACTTCCGGCGCGATGAGTCTGCGGCAATTGTGTGCGGCGGCGGGGAAGTCGGATCGGCGTGTGATGTCATGGAATTAGTGGTGTTGTGCTGGAACTGAAGTTTGGCTTGCGCATCGCCTTTTGCAAGGCTGGCGGACGGGGGCAAATATAACATATCCGCCTCCGGCGCCGTATCCTGCCGAGGGTCGTCGCCAATGCGCGCTTGGCGGCTTCAGCGCGCGTCAAGTTGCCGCTCGTACACGCGGTAGCGCTTGTAGGCGCGGCCACCGATCGACTCGATGATGTTGCGCATCCCGGCGTTATCTTCCAGGATCCAGGATAGCTCGATCTGGCGCGCGCCATGGCGCTGCAACTCCTTGCGCACCGCGTTGATGACCTGAAAGGCCAGACCGGGGCCGAGCCGGGTATGCTGGAATTTTTGCCGTACGCCCAACAGCGGCACCCGGGCGGAGCCAGGGAAACGCACCTTGAGACGCCACAGCATCTTGAGCCAACCAAACGGAAACAACTGGCCGCCGAGATCGCGGATCGCTTCATTGATATTCGGCAGACCGACGACGAAGGCTGCCGCTTCGCCGTCCACTTCGGCAATCTGGATCAAGTTCTCCGGGAGAAGAAAGCGCAGGGTCTGGCCGAGCTCGTGAAACTCGGCTTCGGTGAACGGCACGAAACCCCAGTTTTCCGCCCAGGCGTCGTTGAAGATGTCGCGCAGCAGGGCGATTTCCGCATCGAAGTGCCGGCGGTCGAGCGGGCGCACCCGCACCCGCTGCGCGGATGCGGCGACCAGCCGCTGCATGATCCGGGGAGCCTCGAAATCCGGCGCGATCATGTAGGCCAGCATGTCTTGCGCCTTGGCGTAGCCGCACTGCTCGATACGCTCGGCATAATAGGGCCGGGCATGCCCCATCATGAACACCGGCGGGGTATCAAATCCGTCGATTAACAACCCCGTCTCCTCGTTGATCGAAAGGCTGAACGGCCCGCGCACCCGGCGCATGCCCTGCTTGCGCAGCCATTGTTCGGCGGTGCTAATCAACGCGGCAAAGGTTTCTGCGCTGTCCTCCGCATCCAGCATCCCGAAAAAGCCGGTCGCATCGCCGTAACGTTCCAGATGCAGCGTGTCGATCTGCGCGCTGATCCGCCCCACCGGCCGGTCGCCGCGCCAGGCAATCCATGCCTGCCAGCGCGCGTGCTGGAAATACGGGTTGTTCTTGGCTGAAAGATGCATGCGCCGCTCGACCAATAGTGGGGGAATCCAGGCCGGGTCGGAGCCGAGAATCAGGTTTTGAACGCGGATAAACTGGTCCAGCTCCGACTTCTCGGCAACCGGGGTGATGCACAGCGGTGCGCCGCCGTTTTGGGTGGGGTTGGCCATCATTGGTGCCTTGTAAGCAATGGGTTGAATAGTCCGTGCGGACGGTGGGTAAAACCAGAAAACGGTTCCATCAATACCCCGGAAAAAATTGGTTTGGCTCGGCGGAACGGCACTCCTGGATGAGGAAATTGTATCACTGTCGGAATAGGTAGTCCCGACCCGGCAACCCCATCAGGATCAGGTGCGGAGGTGATTGTGCATTGTACTGTCTTGCGATAGAGTGCAGGCGTGGTTGAAGTGAAACTTCCCTATCTCAATCCCGGTTCCAACTCAAGTTCCAATTCAAGTTCCAATTCAAGTTCCAATTCAAGTTCCAAACACCTTGTCTCTGCCTAACGATCCACGCTGGTCTCACCACCACTTATTCAACACCGGCAATCCCGCTGCCGAACGCGGCACGCGCGCCGTGATGTGGATCACCGCCACCATGATGGTGGTGGAGATTGCTTCCGGGTGGTGGTTCAACTCGATGGCGCTGCTGGCCGACGGCTGGCATATGAGTTCGCATGCCTTCGCCATCGGGATGAGCGCCTTTGCCTACGGCGCGGCGCGGCGCTATGCACAGGATCCGCGCTTCGCCTTCGGCACTTGGAAGATCGAGATCCTGGGCGGGTTTGCCAGCGCCATCTTTTTGCTCGGTGTCGCCGCGATGATGATCACCGGTTCGGTGGAGCGACTGTTTTCGCCGCAGATCATCCACTTCCGCGAAGCGATCTTTGTTGCCGTGATCGGGTTGCTGGTTAATGTCGTCTGTGCCGTGATCCTCAACAAAGCCCGGGGCGGGCATCACCATCACGAACATGGCGCGCATGATCATCATCATCACGATCTGAACCTAAAGTCGGCTTATCTGCATGTCATCGCCGATGCGGCGACTTCGGTGCTGGCCATCATCGCGCTGGCGGGTGGCCTGTTCTACGGCTGGTCCTGGCTGGACTCGGTGATGGGTATCGTCGGCGCGATACTGGTGGCGAGCTGGGCAAAAGGCTTGCTGCTCGATACCGGCAAGGTGTTGCTCGACCGCGAGATGGATCATCCCATCGTCGACGAGATACGCGAAGTCATCGAGGTGCCCGGACATCCGGATGAGACGAAGATCGTCGACCTGCATGTCTGGCGTGTCGGCGCGGCGGCCTATTCCTGCGCGATCAGCCTCGTGACGCGCAACGAGACGCTGGCGCCGGATGAGGTGCGCGAACAACTGCGCCAGCACGAAGAGATCGTGCATACGACGATAGAGATACACCGGTATTGATGAGTGTTTGTTGATGGAGTTTTTCGGGAGGTGTCATGCATAAACTGAAAAATGAGGCCGCCTTGTTCAAGGAGGCGTTCCTGGCCGGGGTCAAATATGCCGAGGGGCGCGGAGTCGTGGTGTTTGAACCTAAAGATTCGGCGAGCGAGAAACTGTTATACATCTACCGCTTGCTGATTCACGACAAGGTCATCGTGCCCTTGCCCGAAGATCAAGTCGCCGAAAAGACCATGCGCCACAAACTGGCGATCTGGTATTCGAAGCAACTGCCTGCAGATCACCCGCTTTTGAAATAGGTATACGGCGCAGGGGCGCGCTACGCGGAGCGATGTTCCCTTGCTCCTCAACCTTGCGGTAATGAGGATTGTCCGTCCGGATTAAGCCGCAGCCGTTGCCGTATCCGGGCGCGGATGCGTCTCCTCGCCGAACACCCAGAGTATTCCACCCGACAGAAACATCGACACCACCACGAACCAGAACGCCGCTTCCACCGAGCCGCGCCAGTTGGGATGGGAGATGTCGGCTACCGCTGCGGAAAGGTTGGGGTACAGCAGCGCCATGCCGAAGCCGGAGACGGCGGCGGACAGCGACCACCAGGCCATACCTTCGCCGAGCAGCATCAGTGCCACGCCCGCTCCGCAGATCCACATACCAAGCACGTTTGGAATGTAACGACCGATGTGGTCGGACAATTTGCCGGTGAAGAACTGCGAACCGCCCCAGACGAAACCATACACGCCGACGATCCAGCCGATGTCGGGCAGGCTGATGCCGCGCTGGTAGAGGAACACCGGATAGAACACCCACACCAGTGCATCGACGAATTTTTCCACCAGCCCGGCCTGGCTGATGGCGGCGAGGCGTTTGTCACGCCACGACACCAGCGTGAACACTTCCCACGTCGTCGGCTGCGCGCCGATGTTGGTCGGGTAGCGCGGCAGCGGTCCGCTGCTGATGCCCGCTATATGTTTTGCCGCCTCGCTTTTCGCCCAAGGAAGCGTGTCCTTCACCCACAACAAAGTTAGCAGCATGGCCAGCAGGATGGTGGTCATGCCGAACAACAACAGTCCGCTGCGCGGCCCCGGCATGGTCGCCAGATAAGCGGTGATGATGCCCGCCAGCGCCAGTCCGACATAGCCGGAGAACTCATTGAGGCCGATGGTCAGCCCGCGTTGGTCGGCGCGGGTGATGTCCAGCTTGGAGGTCTGCGTCATCGACCAGGTCAGCCCCTGGTTGATGCCGAGCAGCACTGTGGCCGCGACGATCCAGCTCCACCACGGCGCAAAGTAAACCAGCAAGGGAATGGGCAGTGAGTGCGACAGCCCAGCCTAGCAGCAACATCCGCTTGCGCCCGATGTGTTCGGACAAGCGTCCAGTCACGAAATTGAGCGCGCCTTTGACCAGACCGAAGGCCACCACAAAAGCGGTGAGCAGCATGAAGGAGTTCTTTGGCACGCCGAATTCGGATTCAGACAGTGCGGGCACCACCGTGCGCATCATGCCGATGGTGAAACCCACCAGCATGACTTGCAGCAGTTGGTGCAGGAACTGGTCGAGATTGGCGCGGATGCCGTCATGTGCCCCAGAGTTAAAACACCAGAACCTTGTCCGCCCACATCGTCCACTCGGTCAATTCCGCCAGTGTGCCGTGGTGCGCGCCGCCGGTAAGCTCGTCATCGGTCATGCCGCGCGCTTCCATGCAGGTGCCGCAAACACCGATCTCGCCGCCATGCCTGACCACGTTTCCGATCATCACCTCGATGTTGTAAAAACCTTGTGGCACCTTCTGTCCCTTGTGCGCGGCCGAGGCGCCATCGCCGATCAGGAAGATGCGTACCTCATTCCCATTTTCCTTGGAAAGAGAGCCGGCCAAACGCAGCCCGTTATAGGTGCGCTCGCTGCCGTATGGTGCGTCGTTAAGGATAAACAGGGTTTTCATGGCGTCTCCTTTATGTTTAACAATCTAATAACTACTGGAATGATTAGAGCACTGGCTGTTCAGCGCTGTCAAGATGATTTACAGTGTCAACCGTTCATGCCAAAACATAACGGATCGATGAGATGAAGAACGCACGCAAGATCAAGGACCTGCTGTATGAGCAGGTGGCACGCATCGGCAAAGTGTTTTCCAGCCCGAAGCGGCTGGAATTGATCGAGTTGCTCTGCCAGGGCGAAAAGACCGTGGAGATGCTGGCCAATGAAGCCTCCATCAGCGTGAAGCTGGCCAGCGCGCATTTGCGCGAATTGCGCATGGCACATCTGGTTCAGACCGAGCGACAAGGCAAGAACATCTACTACCGCCTCGCCGACAAAGCAGTGGCCGACCTGTGGGTGCAGATCCACACGCTGGCGGAGGAGCGCCTGATCGAGTTGCAACTGGCCTTGCAGAAGATCGCGACCCAACCGAACGATCTGGTGCCCAGCGACCGTGAGAGCTTGCTGAAAGCCGCGCGCAAGGGCGAGGTGGTGGTGCTCGATGTCAGGCCGTCGGAAGAATATCTGAACGCGCATCTGCCGTTCGCCAGGTCCGTACCGCTGGAAGAACTGCGCCAGCGCCTGGGAGAATTGCCCAAAGACCGCGCCATCGTCGCTTACTGCCGCGGCCCTTACTGTCTGCTGGCGGTCGATGCGGTTGCCTTGCTCCAGCAGGAAGGTTATTCAGCCGTGCATCTGCGCGAGGGTGTGGCCGAATGGGCTGTCACCGGTAAAATTTGAAAGTATTCCGGCCAGGGCCGGGATATTCCGTCCCTTGGCCATGTTCAGGCAATCGGTGAGGCATCAATCGCTGGCTACGCGTAGCTCCTTGAGGGATTCGCGCAACACATGCAGCGCCGAGCGCAGGAACAGGGCGGCCAGCGCCAGGCCGACCGCGATATCCGGCCAGCCCGATTGGGTGAGCCAGACGCCTGCGGCGGCGAACAATACCGAGACATTCGCGATGATGTCATTGCGCGAGCATAGCCACACCGAACTCATGTTGATGTCGTCCTCGCGGTGCCGCCACAGCAGGTAAAAACACATGCCGTTCGCGGCCAGCGCCAGCAGGCCGATCGCACCGATGGTTTCGAACACGGGGAGCTGTGGAACAGCGATGCGGTAGATCGCCTGGCCCAGCACGAACAATCCGAATCCCGCCATGATGACGCCCTTGAACAGCGCCGCCTTGGCCTTCATCCTGGCGCCGCGCGCCACCACGTACAGGCTGAACCCGTACACCAGCGCATCGCCCAACATATCCAGTGAATCCGCCACCAGCGAGACCGAGTGCCCGATCAATCCCGCCGTGAGTTCGACAACGAACATCACGGCATTGATCGCCAGCACGATCTTGAGCGTCGAGCTTTGCCGGTCGCGCAGCGCGTCGATTTCGCAGGCTTTGTCGTTGCAGCAATCTGTCATGGGTAGCTCCGGATTCTTGTTCCTTCCATTGCATCGTTGAGTGGCCAAACTTCACAACTCGACGCGGTGCAGGCGCAACGCATTCAAAATCACCGATACCGAGCTGAAACTCATTGCCGCTGCCGCGATAATCGGCGACAGCAGCAGGCCGAATACCGGATACAGCACGCCCGCCGCAATGGGGATGCCGAGCACATTGTAGATGAAGGCGAAGAACAGGTTCTGGCGGATGTTCTTCATGGTCGCGCGCGACAGGCGCACGGCGCGCACGATGCCGATGAGGTCGCCCTTGATCAGCGTCACGCCCGCGCTTTCCATCGCCACGTCGGTGCCGGTGCCCATGGCGATGCCGACCTGTGCCTGCGCCAGTGCGGGCGCGTCGTTGACGCCGTCGCCCGCCATCGCCACGATGCGTCCCTGCGCCTGCAATTGCTTGACGATGGAAGCCTTCTGCTCGGGCAGCACTTCCGCCTCGATGCGGTCGATGCCCAGTTTTTTCGCCACCGCTTCTGCCGTGATGCGGTTGTCGCCGGTGAGCATGATGACCTGCACACCTTCTTCATGCAGCGCGCGGATCGCCTCCGGCGTGGAAGCCTTGACCGGATCGGCCACCCCGATCATTCCCGCCGCCTTGCCGTCGATGGCCAGCAGCATCACCGTTTGGCCGTCGCCGCGCAGCGCTTCGGCGCGTGGGGTTAATTCGCCTGCGTCGATGCGCAATTCCTCGAATAATTTCAGATTGCCCAGCGCGACCGCGCGCCCTTCGACCGTGCCTGCCACGCCTTTGCCGGTGACGGAACGAAATTCCGCAACATTCGCCAGTTGCAATGCCTTTTCCTGCGCGCCATTCACAATCGCCGCCGCCAGCGGATGTTCGCTGGCACGCTCCAGGCTGGCGCCCAGCCGCAGCACTTCGTCGGCATCGAATCCGGCGAGTGGCACGACCGAGGTCAGTTTCGGTTTGCCTTCGGTCAGGGTGCCGGTCTTGTCCACCACCAGCGTGTTGACCTTCTCCATGGTTTCCAGCGCCTCGGCATTCTTGATCAGCACGCCCAGTGTCGCGCCGCTCCCGGTGCCGACCATGATGGACATCGGCGTGGCCAGTCCAAGCGCGCAGGGGCAGGCGATGATCAGCACCGCTACCGCATTGACGATGGCATGCGCAAGACGGGGCTCGGGCCCCCAGATGCCCCATACTGCCAGTGTGGCGATTGCCGCCAACACCACCACCGGCACGAAATATCCGGCAACCACATCGGCCAGGCGCTGGATCGGCGCGCGCGAACGCTGCGCCTCGCTCACCATATGCACGATCTGCGCCAGCAGGGTGTCCGCGCCGACGCGCTCCGCGCGCATCAATAAACTGCCGGTGCCGTTCACAGTGGCGCCGATCAGCCGCGCGCCCGCCGTTTTCTCCACCGGGATGGATTCGCCGGTGACCATGGATTCGTCCAGCGCGCTCACGCCTTCCAGCACCACGCCGTCCACCGGCACCTTCTCGCCGGGGCGCACGCGTAGCACGTCGTTCGGCTGCACCTGTTCCAGCGGGATGTCTTCCTCGTTGCTCTTAAGAAGAAATTCGCGTAGCGATTCGATTGCACCCTCGCCCTCTGGGAGAGGGTTGGGGTGAGGGGAACGCACGATGCGCGCGGTCTTGGGTGCGAGGCCGAGCAACAGTTTGATCGCCGCGCCGGTCCGGCTGCGCGCGCGCAACTCCATCACCTGACCCAGCAGCACCAGCGCCATGATGACCGCCGCCGCCTCGAAATAGACCGGCACCAGATCACCCATGGTGTGCATCGCGGGCGGGAAAATGCCCGGCAGCAGCATCGCCACCACGCTGTACGTCCACGCCACGCCGACACCGAGCGCGATCAGGGTGAACATGTTGAGGCTGCGGTTGACCACCGACGCCCAGCCGCGCTGGAAGATCGGCCAGCCGCCCCACAGCACCACGGGTGTCGCCAGCGCGAACTCGATCCATTGCACGGTCAGCATCGAAACGGATGTGGGCATGGCTTGCGGCAACAGGTCAGTGACCATCGCCATGATGAACACCGGCAAGGCCAGTGCCGTGCTCACCCAGAAACGGCGCGTCATATCGTCCAGTTCTGCATGGTCTTCCGCCGGGGCATTGCGCGGTTCCAGCGCCATGCCGCATTTCGGGCAACTGCCCGGCGCGTTGCGCACGATCTCGGGATGCATCGGGCAGGTGTATTCGACTGCGCCCGACACCATCGGAGATTCGGGTTCCAGAGTCATGCCGCATTTCGGACAGTTTCCCGGCGCAGGCTGGCGGACTTCAGGGTGCATCGGACAGGTGTACATCACGCCTTGCCTGGCGGCGGAAGGCTGCGCCGGGCGCCGCTCAAGGTAATCCGTCGGGGATGCCTGGAACTTGGCCAGACACTTGGCGCTGCAAAAATGGTATTCGGCGCCGCGATATTCGCAGCGGTGGGGAGATTCCGGTTTCACCGTCATGCCGCATACAGGATCAGTTGCCATTGCATGCTCCTTTTAAGTGTGATTCACAGTCATTGTTGCACTATCAATGTGCGTGGGAATCATCTTCATGCGGGTGATCCTGCGATACCGCATCCTCTGGCGCGGGCATATCGCCGTGCCCTGTGCCGTGCTCATGGGTATGACCCGTCCCCTCCGCTTGCGGCAGGGACATCACCCCCAGCCCATGCCGGTAAACCAGTTCGCCGCCGTGCCAGGCCGTGCTGGCGATCAGCAGCCATGCGGCGATTGCCGCAGCAACGAACGGCCATGCGGGCGTGGCGTCCACTTTGTGTTTCCACGCATCCCAGCCTGCCAGCAGCAAAAGCACTGCCAGAGTGGCCAACGCCCAGGCCCGGTGCAGCAGCATCGCGGCATGTCCGGCCTCGTCATGGTTGACCGAATTGGAGGCCAGCCAGCCCAGCGCGACCGTCGGCAACGCAGCCAGTGCACCCAGCCACAGCGTGGCATGCGCGAGCACCGCACAAGGGGCGGCATAGCGTGCGTGGTTGCGCAACAACCAAGCAGCCAAATGAAAGAATGCCGACACGGATATCAGCGCAATCGGGAAATGCACGAATAGTGGATGCAGGTTCGGAATCAATTCGATCATTGGCATTTCCTTTCAGTGTTTGCGCTCAATACGAATAATCATCCATTTTTTAGTCGGGGTTTGCGCCAACTCGAAGCGCACGCTGTCACCCGCCTTGATCTCATTGGGGAATGGCACGCTCAACTCAAACCACATGGTCATCGCGGGCCATTCCAGTGCGGGGATGGGCTCATGCGCGATCTGCACTTTGCTGGTACTTGTGTTGATCGCCTTCACGATACCGCTACCCTGCTGTGTGGCAGGCTGCATCGCGTGCGATGACATGTCGTGATGCATGTCATGTTCGTGCGATGCAGCCAGTATTGTTCCGCTACCGCTGGTGAGTGTGATGAAAAGTGCGAGAGTAAGTTTGTTCATGATGCTTTCCTTTTAGTGGGTTGTAGTGGATGTAGCAAGATTGCGTTGTTTGATCAGGGCGTAGATGACTGGGATCACCAGCAGCGTCAGTACCGCCGAAGAGACCATGCCGCCCACCATGGGGGCGGCGATGCGGCGCATCACTTCCGACCCGGTGCCGCTGCTCCACAGGATGGGCAGCAACCCGGCCATGATCGCCACCACGGTCATCATCTTCGGGCGCACGCGTTCCACCGCGCCTTCCATGATGGCGTCATACAAATCCTCGCGGCTGGTCAGCCGCGAGTCGGTTGTCCCCTCTCCCTCCGGGGGAGGGTTGGGGTGGGGGAAGGCAGGATGGGCATCGCCACCCGCGTTTGCTCCCTCCCTGCCAGGCTGAGGGCGGGCCGCACACTCCGCCAGCTTGTCCTGCCATGCCTTTTCCAGATAGATCAGCATCACCACGCCGGTCTCCGCCGCCACGCCCGCCAGCGCGATGAAGCCGACGGCCACGGCGACGCTCAGGTTGTAATCGAGCAGCCACAGCAGCCACACGCCGCCGACCAGGGCGAACGGCACCGACAGCATTACCACCAGCGATTCGGTGACGCGCTGGAAGTTGAGGTACAGCAACAGGAAGATGACGAGCAGGGTGATGGGAATGACAATTTTCATTTTGGCGGCGGCGCGTTCCATGTACTCGAACTGCCCGCTCCAGGTGGCGTAGTAGCCGGGCGGGAATTTGACCTGTTCGGCCACGGCCTTGCGCGCTTCGTCCACATAGGAACCGATATCACGGTCGCGAATGTCGACATAGATGTAGGCGGAGAGCAGGGCGTTCTCGGTGCGGATGGAGGGCGCGCCCTTGCTGATGCCCACCTTGGCGACCTGGCCGAGCGGAATCATCGCGCCGTCCATGGTCGGGACCAAGACTTCGCGCGCGATCTGCTCCGGCGTGCCGCGCAGCTCGCGCGGATAACGCACGTTGACGCCGAAGCGTTCCAGCCCTTCCACCGTGGTAGTGACGTTCTCGCCGCCCAGCGCGGTGGCGATGATGTCCTGCACTTCACCTACCGTCAACCCGTAGCGCGCCAGTGCCAGCCGGTCCGGTTCGATGTTGAGATAGAAACCGCCTGTGATCCGCTCTGCATAGGCGCTGCTGGTACCCGGTATCTTCTTGACCACCGCCTCGATCTGTTTGGCGAGTTGCTCCATCTCGTCGAGGTTCTTGCCAAACACCTTGATGCCGATGGGGGTGCGGATGCCGGTGGAGAGCATGTCGATGCGCGCCTTGATCGGCATGGTCCATGAGTTCGCCACACCGGGGAATTGCAAGACTTTGTCCATCTCGGCGATCAGCGTGTCGGTGTCCATGCCCGGACGCCAATCTTCCTGCGGCTTGAGGTTGATCACCGTCTCGAACATTTCAAGCGGCGCCGGATCGGTGGCGGTCTGTGCGCGTCCCGCCTTGCCGTACACCGAAGCGACCTCGGGGAAGCTCTTGATGATCTTGTTCTGCGTCTGCAACAACTCGGCGGCCTTGGTCACCGACATGCCGGGCAGCGAGGCGGGCATGTAAAACAGCGTGCCCTCGTTCAGCGTCGGCATGAATTCGCTGCCCAGTTTCAGCACGGGATAAGCGGACAACAAAATTGTCAACGCGGCGATGACGAGCGTGGTTTTCTTGCGCCGCAAGACCGCAGCAATGAGCGGGCGGTAGCCTGCAATCAGCCAGCGGTTGAGCGGATTCTCGGCTTCCGGCTTGATGCGGCCGCGAATGAACAGCAGCATCAGCACCGGCACCAGTGTCACGGAGAGCAAGGCTGCGCCAGCCATGGCAAAGGTCTTGGTGAAGGCGAGCGGTGCGAACAATCTTCCTTCCTGCGCTTCCAGGGTGAACACCGGCAGGAAGGAGACGGTGATGATGAGCAGGGAGAAGAAGAGGGAGGGGCCGACTTCCTTGCAGGCAGCGAGGATGGCGGCGCTCCGCTGTGAATGCGGCGAGTCTGCGGGGTTGGCTGCGTCGCCGGTTCCTCGCCTACCTTCATGGTATATCTCGTCACCGGCTCCTTGCCGCCTTGCATCCATCACCGCATTCGCAGTGGATGGTTGTTGTCCAAGGCGCTCCAAATGCTTGTGCGCATTCTCGATCATCACGATCGCCGCATCCACCATCGCCCCGATGGCAATCGCGATGCCGCCCAGACTCATGATGTTTGAATTCAAATTCAAAAAGCGCATGGCAATGAAGGCGATCAGCACGCCGATGGGCAGCATCACGATGGCGACCAGCGCGCTGCGTGCATGCATCAGGAACACCATGCACACCAGCGCCACGATCAGGCCTTCTTCGAGCAGCGTGCCTTTCAGCGTGTCGATGGCGCGCCGGATCAACTCGGAGCGGTCGTACACGCTTTGTATCGAAACGCCCTCCGGCAAACCGGGCGTGATCTCGGCGATCTTGTCCTTGATGTTCTGGATCACCTCCAGCGCGTTCTGCCCGTAGCGCGCCATGGCGATACCCGACACCACTTCGCCTTCGCCATTCAATTCTGCGAGGCCGCGCCGTTCGTCCGGCCCCAGTTCGACGCGCGCGATGTCGCGCAGCAGCACCGGTGTGCCGCGTGCGGTTTTCACCACCAGGTTCTCGATGTCGCTCTTGCCACGCAGGTAGCCACGGCCACGCACCATGTACTCGGTCTCGGCCATCTCGATCACGCGTCCACCGACATCGCGGTTTGAGTCGCGTATCACTTGCGAGACTCTACCCAACGGAATGTTGTAAGCGCGCAGCTTCACCGGATCGACCGTCACCTGGTATTGCTGCACAAAGCCGCCGACGGAAGCGACTTCCGCCACCCCGTGCGCCTTGGTCAGTTGATAGCGCAGATACCAGTCCTGCAGGGTGCGCAGTTCGGCGAGGTTGTGTTTCTCGCTCAACACGGCGTACTGGTACACCCAGCCCACGCCGCTGGCGTCCGGCCCCAGTTGTGGGGACACGCCCTGCGGCATGCGTCCCGCGATGCTGTTCAGGTATTCCAGCACGCGCGAGCGCGCCCAGTAGATGTCGGTGCCATCCTCGAAGATCACGTACACAAAGGACGCGCCGAAGAACGAGAAGCCGCGCACGACTTTTGATTTTGGCACGGATAACATCGCCGTGGTGAGCGGGTAGGTCACCTGGTCTTCCACCACTTGCGGCGCCTGTCCGGAATACTCTGTATAGACAATTACCTGCACATCGGACAGGTCGGGCAGCGCGTCCAGCGGGGTTTTCACCAGCGCATAGATGCCCGCCAGCGTGATGAACAGGGTGGCGAGCAGGACCAGAAAGCGATTCTTCGCCGACCACTCAATGACGGTGTTCAGCATGACTACTCTCCTTTTGTGCGGCATTCAGTTGGGTGATCACCCATTCGCCTTCGCCGCGTTCGACGATCTCGAATTGAATTGCGCTGCCCGGTCTGATATCCGCGACCAGTGCAGGATTGGCGAGTGCGAAATCCATAGTCATGCCCGGCCAGCCCAGGGATTTGATCGGCTCATGCGTGATGCTGACCGTGCCATCGTCGTTGATGGATTCAAGGACGCCTTGGGCCTGATGTGCCACAGACGCGGTTTTGTAGGAGCCAACTTGCTGGCGATTGCTATTCCCCAGCAAGCTGGCTCCCACAGGCGCGTCTCCCATTCCGCCCAGTGCCGCCTTCAGATTGCTTTCCGCATCGATCAGGAAGTTGGCCGAGGTGACCACCTGTTCGCCCTCTGCGACGCCGGCCAGCACTTCGACAAAGTCATCGCTGCGGCTGCCCAGCGTGACGGCGCGCGGCTCGAAACGGCCTTCAGCCAGGCGCACCAGCACCACTTGTCTGGTGCCACTGTCGATCACCGCCGAAGCCGGCACGGTCAGAACTGTGTCGCGCTTGCCGGCTACAATCTGCGCGTTGGCGAACATGGCGGGTTTGAGCAGACCTTTGGGGTTGCTGACCTCCATACGCACCTGCACCGTGCGTGTCGCGCTGTTCAGCGTCGGATAAATGAAATCCACTTTGCCGGCGAAGTCGCGCTCGGGATAGGCAACAACAGCAATCCGCACGCGGTCGCCGAGTTGTACTTGTCCAATGTCCTGCTCGGTGACTTCGGCGATCACCCATAGCGAGGACAGGTCGGCGATCTGGTACAGCATCTCGCCGGGCATAAAGCGCATGCCTTGCACCGCCTTCTTCTCCAGCACGATGCCGGATACTGGCGCATGGAAGGTGATGCGATTGTCGTTCACGCGGGCGTCGGCGATGTCCCAGTTCTTCAGGCGCGCGGTGCTGGCATCGGCGAGCTGTTGCATGCCTTGCTTCGCCTCGTCATCCGCGTCCTTCAATGCGGCCAGCCCTTGCGTTGCCAATGCCTGTTCGCGCTGTGCCGAGACCAGTTCAGGACTATAAACTTCGAACAGTGCCTGACCTTTGCGCACAGCCTGCCCCGTGGTGTTCACGTGCAGTCGCTCCACCCAGCCCTCGAATTTCGGCGCGATGGTGTAGGTGCGCCGCTCGTCGATCTCGACGCGCCCGGTCACACGCAACATCCGGTCGAGTTGGCGCAATGCCGCGGCCTCGCTCCGCACACCCAATTGCTGCACCTTGTCGCTGCCGATGCCGACCACGCTGGAGGAAGCCGTCTCGTCGCCCGCGTACACCGCGACATAATCCATGCCCATCGAATCTTTCTTTGGCACGGGCGAGGTGTCCGGCAGACCCATCGGGTTGCGGTAATACAGCACCTTGCGCTGGCTGCTATCCGCGCCTGCAGTGGCTGTTGAGGCAGTGCTGTTGCGTGTGCCGAGCCAGTAGCTGCCCGCGCCGACCGCCGCGATCAGCAGTCCGCCCAGTGCAATTTTAACGGGGGTGTTCATAGCTCTTCTCCCAATAGGTTCTCAATGTCGGCCAGACGCAACTGCATGTCGGTTTGTGCTTGCAGGTGTTGCTGGCGTGATTTCAATATCTGCTTCTGCGCTTCGATGAGCGTGGCAAAGGACACTTTGCCGGTCTCGTATCCGGCCAGGGCGGATTGATAGGTCAACTCCGTTTGCGGCAGCAAACGAGTTTCAATCAGCGTTTCGGTGCGACGCGCCGATTCCAGCGCCGAAAGCGCTTCCGACAGTTCGGATTGCGTCCGGTCGAGCAGCGCCTGTTTGCGCGCATTGGCGGCGGCGAGCATCGATACTGACTCGCCTTCCTGCGCGCGGCGTGATGATTGTTGCAATGGAATGTTGAACTCGATCATCAGATCCCATTGCTCGGTGGTGCTACCGCGCAGGGTCGGGGCAACACCGAGGGTGAAATCCGGATAACGGTTGGCGTAGCTCAACTCCCGGCTTTTTTCGGCAGACTGGATGTCCGCTTCGGCGATACGCAGTTGCGGATTGCGCGCGTGCAGACGCTCCAGCAAGGCTGCTTCATCCAGCGTTGCGGGTGACGGCAGTTTGCGGAGCCGGGCCGGCTCTGCCAGCGGCGCGCTCACCGGGCGCGACAGCAGCGCGTTGAGCCGCGCATGGCTGTGATGGCGCTCATTCTGCAGGGCGATGAGTTCCCCCTGCAGCTGCGTCTGCTCGACCTGCACCTGAATGACTTCCTGTTGCGTGGCGAGTCCGTTGGCGTAGCGCGTGCGGGCGATCTGTTCCAGGCCGTCCAACAGATCCAGGGTCTGCTGCGCCAGCCGCTCGCTGGCGACGGTGAAGTAGTACATGGCGTAAGTGGCCTTGATGCGATTGGACAGTTCTGTCCAGTTCGCCGCCACTTGTCCGTCGGCCTGCGCGATTCGCGTTTGGGCCACTTCGCTTTGCAGTACGCGCTTGCCGAACCAGGGCACGCTTTGCATCAACAGATAGCGCGTGCCGCCCTGCCGGGTGATATCCATCGGCTCGATTCGCAGCACCGGATCGGGCAGGGCGCCTGCCGGTTCGGCGCGCTGCAGTGCGGCTTCGGCCGCGAAGCGTACTGCGGCGAAGCCCGGATTGTGCTCGCGCGCGTAGATCAGCAAACCGTCAAGGTCGCTGCCCAACGGCTCCTCGGCGCTGGCGGGTGAGAGCCAGAGCGTACATAGCATCGATAAAACGAATAAAGGTGATTTCATGTTCCGCATCCTGATGCAATGACAATGCAACCAGACAGCCGCAGACGACTGCCGCGCAGTGCGGGACGAGCATCAGTTGATGGAAACTACAGACGGACTCGTCCCGTGTCAGACGCGGGCGAGGGGAGGCGGAAGCAGCGGGGCGGAAACGTGGGAGATGAAGATCTCTGGTTTGAATGTAACGATTTGCATGGTCGTTGCGACCAACGATGCAACAGGTGACTGCGCGACAGCAAATCCGCTGCAGGCCAGATGGCACACGGCGCAAGTGGCGCAGGCAGAAGAAGGATCCGTAGGGCTAGTTTGATCGTCGTGCTGCTGCATCATCTGGTGATCATTCATGGCATGCTGCGACATTGCGCCGGACTCATGGCAGCTGCCGGGCTGCAACTGCATGGCAAGCGATGCCGCCAATGCGCTGCCGGAAGAAAGCGGCAGCCACAGCAGCATGAGCAAGGCGATCAGTTTGCGGACGGTGTGTGACATGGTGCCCAATGTGGCAGAGGCGGGAGGCGCTGTCAACTTCATCGCAAATTGCGGAGGAAAGGAAGTCGTGCGGTGAGCGGGTGAAAAAATTCTCGCGCAGGTTTTCGTTGTCAGTCGGCAAAGGTCGCGTTACAGTTCGCGCCATTCACCCAACCACAACAAGAGGTTCGCTATGTCGATATTGATTGCAATCGCGGTGTTGATCGTATTCTTGTTGTT
>Ga0210017_1000721_pt1 | contig 28502 bp, 24 predicted proteins | sample CryGeyCG2014_020_FD_183966 | JGI IMG/M metagenome (GOLD analysis project Ga0210017, IMG submission 183966) | Groundwater microbial communities from aquifer - Crystal Geyser CG08_land_8/20/14_0.20 (SPAdes) (version 2) | ecosystem: Environmental > Aquatic > Deep subsurface > Groundwater | place... | reverse complement strand
TGTTTACTGCCGCTTACTCAATCCTATGCCAATGATATTGAGTATAAACTTGGTTATGAATTTATACCGGGAAAGTTTTACACGCCTCAATGGAAATCAGAGTTCGTAGCCGATATTTCGGGCTGGTCTTGGCCTGCATGGACGGTTGTTTCATCTACGCCATCCACTTATGAAAAAGATGTGAAATTTTCGGTTCTTTTTCTTAAAATCAGCAGCAGCCGCCGGCTTACGGAAAATCTGTCTGTAGGTTTTGAAACCGGATTAGGTATGCATAAAGATGGTTTTTCAAATGAATGGGGTCTCCCGGGAGGAGCAGACACTAGTACTGTTATAACGGCAGAATATCCTGAAGCCCCAAGTGATGGGAGTGGAAGCAGCTCTAATCCTAATGATTACTATGCATGTTTTTACAAAAACGAAATGACTATTTTTTTAATTCCTGTTTTAGCAAAACTGTCATATTCGTCAAACTTAAACTCCGAAAAATCTATCGCAAAAGCCGAATTAGGCGTAGGAGCATATTTATTAGGAACGGTAAACGCAATGTTTTCGCAAGGGAAAAGATATGTTAAGGATTACACTGACTGGAAAAAAGGGGATGTAGAGATAACTGATTCTTTTGGCGGATTTGACAGAAGCATAGTAATTCCAACGATTCAGTTTGCCGGCGGTTTTGGCCATAAAATCACAGATACAACCCAATTAATGTTTAATTTCGGAGTGGGCTGGCTTCAAAATAAAAAATCTTATAGCGAATGGACAGCGACATACGGCAATAATACTGCAATTGTAAAAGATGGCTACGAATTTGGCGGTATAACATACAATTTTGGGACAGGAGTAAAATTTGATTTTAATTCATCTATGGGAGGCCAACCAAAAAAAATTGATCGGGCAGAGAACAACAAACTTAAAAAGAAATACTGGAAGAGGGCGGTGAGGGAATACAACAAAGCCAATTACGAGAAGGCCATAAGCTACTGGGAGAAAATACTGGATATAGACCCCGGCCACAAAGCGTCTCTTCAGAGGATAGAGCAGGCTCAGAAGGCGATGAAGAATTACAAATAAATACGGAGGCGGGCTTTGCGGCCGCCGAATCGTTTTTAGCGGCGCTTTTACTTCGCCTTATTTGTCCTTGGTAGAAGGACAAATAAGGCCATAATCATCCTTGACAAAAGGATATAATGACGCTACAATACACCGGAAGAAATTATGGAAAAAGAAAAATTAAAGCGGATAATAGTAGAGAACCGAAAATACATTAACGATGAAGTCGGCGGCATAATAAAGCGGGATTACCTGCACATTCCTGAAAAGCTCAAAAAGGTTGTGGTGTTCTACGGAGTGAGAAGAAGCGGCAAGACTTTTGCGCTTTATGACATTATGAAGGCGAATGCGGGGAATTCTCTGTACATGGATTTTGAGGATGAACGGCTGAAAGGGTTTGACAGCAGTGATTTTGAGAAATTGAAAGAGTCGTTTGATGAGCTTTATCCGGCGACGCTGGGCAAAAAAAGATATTTCTTTTTTGATGAGATTCAGAATGTGGAAGGATGGGAAAGATATGCAAGAAGAGCGGTAGAAAAGGAAAACACAAGAATATTTGCCGCGGGGTCTTCTTCGAGAATAACGCCTTCTGAAATACACACTTCACTGAGGGGCAGAGAATGGACTGTCAGGGTTACCCCGCTTTCCTTCAAGGAGTATATCAGATTAAAGGGAATAGAGCCGGATAAAGAACACATATACGGCGCAAAAAAAGCGGTTATAAAAAAGCATTTTTCCGAATACATGAAATGGGGCGGTTTCCCGGAAGTGTCAGTGCTGGACAGTGATTTTGAAAAAAGGAAAGTGCTGCGCGAATATATGTCGGCTATGTTTTTCAGGGATTTGGTGGAGAAATACGGCATGACAAATACGAATCTTCTTGACCTGCTGATAGAAAAATTATTTTCTTCATTTTCCTGCAAACTTTCATTGACAGCTTTTTACAGGCAGTATAAAGACAAAATCGCATTTTCAAAAGACACATTGTTTGGGTATTACCAAAACATATTAAAAAGTCTGCTGGTTTATAATGTCAGGATATTTGCGGAATCCACTTATAAGAGAAACAGGAATCCCGCAAAAATATATCTTACGGATCCCGGGTTGGCCAGAAGGGTGACTTCGGAAGACAAAGGCAGGATGCTTGAGAATATAGTTTTTATGAGTTTGACAAGGGGCAGCGACGAAATATTTTATTTCTCAGGACGGGGCGAATGTGATTTTGTGGCGGAAAACGAGAAAGGATATTTCCCGTATCAGGTCTGTTATGAATTGAACGACGATAACAGTGAAAGAGAAATAAACGGCCTGGTGGAATGCTGTACCAGATTAAACAAAAAGGAAGGGCTGATACTAAGTCATGACCAGGAAAAAGATTTGAGGCGGCAGAAAATCAATATAAGAATAATCCCGGTATGGAAATGGCTGCTGTCGGAAGACGAGGTCAGAAATTAGGGATTGATAACAGATTTTGTCACTTTCGTTCGTCAAACTCGCGCAACGCTTCGAGCTTCGAATCCTCACACAAGCCAAGCAGTTGGCTTGCTCCTATTTTGTTAAATACGGAGGCGGGAGGATTCGAACCCCCGAGGCTCATCACCTAACGGTTTTCAAGACCGCCGCCATCAACCACTCGGCCACGCCTCCATACTGAACTTTTATCGTCCATAAATAGCATATTATCAGAGTTTTGATAAGAGGGGGACTGTGCTTGACATTGTTTGACCTTTTGGAGCATAGTTTGGTAGAATAGTGCCCTATGATTAAAAAATGGGAAATTAAGGCCAGCCCCGCTCCGAGCTTTCCGGACAGAAAGCTTTTGCTTATGTCATCCGAGGGAAAGGGTGACGCTGAAAAGCTGAAGAAGAGTTTTGCGGGATACATGGGCGTTGTGTTCGCCAGCGGCAGCGCTGATTTTCAATGGGCCGCTTATCTTTACGAAGCGTCGGCCAACATAGAAAAACTCATAGAGCAGGAACTGAAGGCGACATCGCCTGAAAGCGCATCGCCGAAGCCCTCTCCCAAGCTTGAGGAAAAAACAGAAACGCCGCCTGAAAAGAAGATGGAATTTCCCAAAAAAGCGCCCAAGCCGGCGGAAAAAACGCCGCCCGCGGAAGCCGTCAAAGCGGAAAAAGCCGTTGAAGCCGCAAAGCCGGAAGAAGCGGAAGAAAAAGAAACAAAAACAGCTAAGGCGGAAAAACCCTCAAAGCCCGAGGTGAAGGCAGAGGCCGCCGCCAAGCCGGCGGAAGAGCCGGAGCCGGCCACTGCCCCGGTTATAGAAAAGTTTGAGAAACGCGAGCCCGCGAAAACTGAAAAGACTGAAGAGGCGCTCGCGCCTGAGACGGCGCCAGCCGCGCCGATTATAGAAAAATTTGAGCAGTTCACTCCCGATCAGAGCGCGGTTAAGCCCCTGACCGAACCCCTGATAGAAACTTTTGCGCGGGAAAGAGCGGAAGAAAAGCCGGCCGCCGAGCCTGCCGCTGAGACGGTCAGTGAGAGCGCGCCCGTGCATAAAGAAGCGCCTCCCGTGAGAAAAGACGTGAAGGCCATAGAGGTGCTTTATCTTTGTCCCGAGAGCGCGAAGGACAAGGCGGAGATCGTCAAAGAGAATATCGCGAAAATAGTCGCTGAAAAGAATATCAATTTTGATTTCAAGTCGGCCGGCCTTGTCTTATATAAACCCGGCGCGAATAAAGAGAGCGTGATGGCCGATGTCGCGAAGTACAAATTCAGTTTTGTGCTCGTCGTGGCTCCGGATGCCATGGGTGAGGAACTTCTCAGGGAGATCAAGAAGAAGGGGTTTGTCCCCAAGGTGATAACTGAAGACAATATTGACAAGAAATTCAGATATCTTAATCTAATCACTGATATTGTTTTATCGCCCCGGAGGTAAATGATAAAAGGCTACAAGCTTGTTTATAGCCCCACATCAGACAAGCGTTTCCGCTACAAAGTCAAGCTGAGCGCCGACGAGGCTTCCTGCCTGGGTGTCATCAAAGAAATAGGCCCGATCTGCGGCCGCCCTTTTAAAAATACCGGTTCGGATTTTGAAAAGGCTTTTTATGTCTATGGCTCATCGGATGAAGTAAAAAAGAAAATACTTTCCGCGCTTGCAAAACGCTCATCGGATACTGCCGCCGCTGTGCCGGTTCCCCCGCCTCCGGATCAGCCGTCTGTGAGCCTGCCCGCAAGAGAAGAGAAAGAAACATTAGCGGCGCCGCCTGACACAGTTATTGACGATGAGATTCCCGCCACGTCTGAGACGGCGCCTGCCGGCCGGACAGGCGGGGACTTGAAAGCTCCGCCGGAACCCGTGCCGGAACCGGAGGTCCGGGATCCTTTTGAGATTCCGCCGCTCAACAGCAAGTACACCTTTGCCAATCTGTATGAAGGGGGTTTCAACCGGTTTTTAAAACAGGCCTGCGAGGATATCGCCAAAGAATTCACCCCGTCCTACAACCCGCTGTTTATATGGGGCGGCGTGGGAAGGGGAAAGACTCATCTAATTCAGGCTCTTGGAAATTTCATTAAGAAGCACCATGACGGAAAGTCGGTTTTCTACATACAGGCCCAGGATCTTATCACAATGATACAGGACGCTCTATCTTCCCCCGTCCGGAAGGCTCAGCTCCTGAAGCAATTGGGTTCAGCCGACGCGCTCCTCATTGATGATATACAGTTTCTCAAAGGCGAGGAAATACAGGATGTTTTCTTTCTGATCTTTGAAAGGGCCTATCAGCGGGATCATCAGATTGTCCTCACCTCCGACAGGAGTCCGAAGCAGCTTGCCGGTTTTGCCGACCGCCTGCGCTCAAGATTTGAGTGGGGGCTTGTGAACAAATTGCCGAAACCTGATTTCAATTCCCGCAGAGAGATTCTTAAAATGAAGATCGCCTCAGAATTCACCTCTATTCATCTTACGGAGGAGATGCTGGATTTCATAGCCGATAAATTCAAGGACAATGTGAGAGAGCTTGAGGGCGTGCTGAAAAAACTCAATATATATCACAAATTGCGGGGTGAAGATGTCAGCATGGAGAGTTTGAAAAACATTGTCTCGGAGTTGCTGGGTGAGGAAGCGCCCGTCGCGGAGGAGCCCGCTCCTGCGTCGGGGGCAGAAAAGACATCGGGACTGGAAAGTCCCCCCTACAAGACATCGGGACTGGAAAGCCCCTCCTACAAGACAGCGTCGCCGGATAAGGCTAAAGCCGGCGCTACGGCGGCCGAATCCGTTTCGCCGCCGCCGCCCGCCGATTTTCCTCCGCCTCCCCCTGAAGCGCAATGTCCGAATTGCGGCGCGGAGTTGTCGCACATAGAAATGTATGACAGGTGGTACTGCTACAGCTGCGGGCGTTACGCGCCGCCGGAATTCGGAAAGGGCAAATTCAAGGTCTCGTCAAAAAGCGGAAAAAAGGACACGAAAGCCGATCAGGAAAAACTCGCGGCCCTGGAAGAACTTCGTAAATTAGCCGCGCCGCAGAATAAGGAACCTATTCAAATACTGGAAGAAAAAGATATTGAGGCGGCGCCGGCCACGACGGCGGAACCGGAAGCGGGAGCGGCGCCCGCGGCGGAAACAAACGCGGAGCCTGCGCCTATGATTAAGTTCACGAGGGAGATACAGTGCGCGATTTTTTATCCGGTCCGGGCCGATAAGGCCATCAAGATGGTGACGGATTTCGTCGAGACAACCGTGAAGAAGCACAGGCTTCACATTAAATTTTATTTTATAGTGCGGCAGGAATATGAGGTCCCGCATATAAATTACAGCCTGTTTCTGAATGTCCTGCACACGGCAAAGGTGAAAGTGGCCATTGTCGTGGGCCCGCCGGGGACTTCCGGTGTGAACGAAGATGAGTTTTATGAGAAGCTAAACGGGATGTTCGCCGACGAGGGCTTGTGTTTTGAGTACATAGCGTATAAGGATATCAGGCAGAGTTATGAATATCTGAATATCGTGCTGGACATAGCCAACTTCGGCAAACAGCGTCTGGGTTATAAAATGATCAAGGAGGAATTCCATGGCGGTAATATCAAGAAAGGATAAGCCACCTCTCGTGCTGATAATAGACGGCGACAAGGAGGTTGTAAAGCTATTGAGAGCGTATCTCACCGACGAGGGTTTCAGGACATCGGAGGCGTACGACGGTATCAGAGGGGTGCTTCACGCGCTGAACGATAATCCCGATCTGATTATTACGGAACTCAATCTCGCGAGGCTTTCCGGCTATGAGCTGATCAAAAGGCTGCAGACCGTTTCACGCCGCACAGCGCAGATGCCGGTGCTCATTCTGTCCGCCAAGGCGCTTTCCGCTCAGGAACAGACAGGCCTTGTAGAGCTCGAGCCGAACGTTGTCGAATTCGTGCCCAAGCCCGTCACGCACGGCGCCTTTATGGTGAAAATACACAAGATACTGGGCACGGGGCTGAGCGAGAAGGAAGTGCTTGAAAAACTTGAGATGCCCAGGCATTTGAGCGCGGGAGAAAAGAGCATAGGATGATTCGCGCGCGCAGGATTTTCGCGGGAATGTTTCCATTGAGCGGAAAAAGTTGTTATAATGAAAAGTTTTTAGAAGACGCAAGCCTGCCCGTCGGCAGGCAGGGAGACTATAATGGCTAAGATTTTAGTGGTTGATGACGATACCAAAATCCAGATGGTGGTACGCATTATGCTGCAGAAAAAGGGTTATGATGTGAAATGCGTGTCCTCCGGCCTTGAGGCTTTTCAGGAAATACCCGAATTTAAGCCGGATCTTATCATGCTGGATGTCATGATGCCCGGCATGGGCGGCTATGAGGTGTGCCGGAAACTCAAATCCTCGGAAAGCACGAAAAATATTCCCGTGATAATGCTCACGGCTCTGGGCATGGGTGAGGATTTTGAGAAGGCCATTGAAAACGGCGCCGACTGGTATATCGTGAAGCCCTTTAACTCAAGGCAGCTTCTTTCGAGGGTATCAATGCTTTTAGACGGTGAGCAGGCGGATGATGATAAAACAGATGGAGGAGATAATGGAAATTAGAGAACTGGAAAAGAAAGCATGGCTTATAAGGAAGGACATAATAAGGATGATAGCCGCCGCCGGCAGCGGTCATCCCGGCGGGTCTCTGTCGTCCACGGATATTATGACTGTCCTTTATTTTGATGAGATGAACATAGATCCCGCTAAACCCCGTAAAAAAGACAGGGATTATTTTGTCCTTTCCAAAGGGCATGTGTGCCCCGCTCTTTACACGGCGCTGGCGCACAGGGGTTTTTTTGACACGCCGGAACTGATTACGCTCAGGAAACTTGGTTCACGCCTTCAGGGTCATCCCGGGGTGAACAAGGGCCTTCCCGGCCTTGAGGCCTCCACGGGCTCACTCGGGCAGGGTCTTTCAATCGCGGGCGGAATGGCTATGGCCTTCAAACTTGACGGCAAACCCAACAGGGCATACTGTCTGCTGGGTGACGGTGAGCTTGACGAGGGGAATGTGTGGGAAGCGGCAATGTCCGCGGCGCATTATAAATTATCAAATCTTTGCGCCATAGTTGATAACAACAGACTTCAAATAGACGGGGCGATTGAAGATGTTATGAATGTGAACCCCATTCCGGAAAAATGGGAGGCCTTCGGCTGGAATGTGATTTGCTGTGACGGTCACTCCGTTAAAGAGATAAAGGAAGCTTTTGCGCAGGCTAGAGAATGCAAGGACGCTCCGAGCGTGATAATCGCCAAGACCGTAAAAGGGAAAGGCGTGTCTTTTATGGAAAATAAAGCCGGTTGGCACGGCGTCGCGCCGAATCCGGAACAGGAGAAAGCGGCTCTGGCGGAACTGGATGAGAAAGAAAAATTGTGGGAAGCGTCCGTCAGGTAAAAAGAGGAGAAAAATAAAATGAAAAAAACGGAACTTCCGAAAATAGATTTTGACAAGCCGAAACTGGAATCAACGCGCGAGGGCTATGCCAGGGGACTGGTAAAAGCGGGCGAAAGAAATCCGAATGTCGTGGCGCTCGGCGGCGACATCACTTCGTCGACGAAGGTCTCGCTCTTTAAGGAAAGGTTTCCGGACAGATTCATGTCAATGGGTATAGCCGAACAGAACATGGCGGCCACCGCCTGCGGACTGGCTCTCGCCGGCAAGGTGCCTTTTTTCTCGACCTACGGTGTTTTCGCATCAGGCAGATGCTGGGATCAGATCAGGACATCAATATGTTACGGCGAGGCGAATGTGAAGATAGGCGGCGCTCACGGCGGAGTGTCCGTCGGCCCCGACGGCGCCACACATCAGGCGCTTGAAGAGGTGGCGATAATGCGCTGCATACCCAACATGAGGGTGATTGTGCCCGCTGATGTCCACGAGACCGAAAAGGCCACCCTGTGGGCCGCCGAGAACAAGGGGCCGGTCTATATAAGATTCGGCAGAGAGGCCATGCCCATTATTACTGACGAAAAAACGCCTTTCAATTTCGGTAAAATAGCGAAATACAAAGATGGCACGGATGTGTCTATCGTCGCTTGCGGGTCGCTGGTGTTTGATTCATTGAAAGCGGCTTTCCAGCTTGAGAAAGAAGGCATTTCCGCCGCGGTTTATAATCTTTCCACGATCAAACCCATAGACGCGGAAGGCCTGCTTGAAGCTTCCCGGACAGGCGCTGTTGTGACGGCGGAAGAGGCCCAGGTCATGGGCGGAATGGGCTCGGCTGTGGCGGAAAGCCTGGTAAAAACAAACGCTGTTCCCATGGAATTTGTCGGTGTGCTGGACAGGTTCGGCGAATCCGGCGAAGCCCGCGAGCTGATGCATGTTTTTAATGTGACGCACAAAGATGTCGTCGCCGCTGTCAAAAAAGTTTTAGCCAGAAAAAAATAATCTGGAGAGCCCGGCTATTTTCCGAGTTTGAGAAGTGCCGTGTTGACGGCTTTGAGCACAGGGTCCCACACGGGGGCTTCAGGCGGCGCGTAGGTCAGGTCAAGTCCCGCGATATCGCGCAGTTTCATTTTCTGCTGTATGCAGACCGCAAGTATATCAATGCGTTTGGCGACACCCTCTTTTCCCATCATCTGCGCTCCAAGAAGCTGCCCGGATGTTTTTGAAAAAATCAGTTTACTTGTTATTTTGGAGCCGCCGGGGTAATAATCCGCGCGCGAAGCTGATTCGGAAACGACGCTCGCGATTTCACCGAAACCGTCACCCGCCTCTTCTTCGCTGAGTCCCGTCCTGGCGACTGTCATATTGAGGATGTTGCCGGCCGCGCTCGCTATTATGCCGTGAAAAACGGCGTCGCCGCCCGCTGCGTTGATTCCGGCGACGCGCCCTGTCTTGTTGGCCGTCGTGCCCAAAGGAATATAAACATTTTTTCCGCTTATAAGATTTTTGACCTCAATGCAATCTCCCGCGGCATATATGGAAGGGATACTGGTCTGCATTTTAAGATTTGTCCGCACCCCGCCCGCAGCCCCCAGCTCACAACCCGCCGCGCCGGCCAATTGAGCGGCGGCTTTTGTGCCCAGCGCTATGAGCGCCATGTCGTAATGGTGTGATCTGCCGCCGGCGCTCACGTCCACGCCGCCTGAGGCCGAGTCGGAAGCGGATGCCTTTGACTTGATTATTTTTATGTCGTGCCCGGCGAGATATCTTTCAACAGGCGCGCTTATTTCAGTGTCAAAACCCGGCAGTATCGCGGGGCTGCCCTCAAAGACGGTGACTTTCATCCCGAGTTTGCGGAAGGATGAGGCCATTTCCAGGCCTATCATCCCGCCTCCTATAACGGCGGCGTTCATGGGATGAGAGCTGTCTATGAATTTTTTTAACGAGAGCCCGTCCTGTGTGTTTCTCAGGCTGAATATATATTTTCCGCTGTACGGCTGAACGGCGTCACCGCCGGCGGCGATGATCAGGCGGCTGTACGAGAGGGCCGCCTTTGTCCCTGATCGCAGATCAAGTGTTTCAACGCTTTTGGAAGATGAAACTATCCTGAGTGCTTTTGTCATTGTCAGCACTTTTACATTGCGTTTGTCCTCGAAATATTCTTTTGTCCTGGCGGTGAGACTGTTTATATCTTTGATCTCGCCGGATATGTAATAAGGAAGGCCGCAATGTGCTGTGGATATATACGGGCTCTGCTCGACAACAGTGATATCAATGTCCGCCTCGACGCGCCTGGCCTGGCTTGCGGCGCTCATGCCCGCGGCGTTGCCGCCTATGATAAGGAGTTGTCCATTGCTCATGCCCGGATTTTACATCAATTTGACAGTTGTGTAAATTGCTTGCCGGCCCGCTTCTTTGGAATTGCGGGAATATTTAATATAATCGTCCGATGAGGCAAGCACTTTTTTTATTTGCCGCGGCGGCGCTGATTTTTTTCGGCTGCGGAGCGCGTGTTGAGAGAAATATCAGAAAGGCGGTGCACAGAGGTTCCTGGTATCCTGCTGATAAAAGCTCCGTTGAGAACAGGCTGGAACAATATATGGCCGTTCAGGTTTCTACGGCCAGCGCGATTGTCCCCGCCCCTTTTAACGGGACTGTCATAGGCCTTATTATGCCGCACGCGGGCTGGATATATTGCGACTCGGTAGCGGCGGAAGCGGTCAAACTCATCAGAGGGAAAACATTCAATGATGTTATCCTGATAGGGCCGTCACACAGGGAGGCTCTCAGCGGTATAGCGATAGATGATTCCGAGGCCTGGGAAACGCCTTTCGGCTTGAGGTCTGTCAATGCCGAACTGGGTAATAAGATTAATGTGCTCAAGCAGGCCGCGTTTAACGGCAAGATACATAAGAAGGAGCACTCTCTTGAGGTCGTTCTGCCTTATCTTGAGTATGCGCTCGGGGATTTTTTACTGACGCCCGTCATTGTCGGCCAGAGCTTTGAAGATTCCTCCGCGCTTGCCCGGCGCATCGCGGCTCTTTATCAGGAAGGCATGCTTTTTGCCGCTTCAAGCGACATGAGCCATTATCTGAATTATGATAAGGCGAATGAAATGGACGGGCGATGCCTCGCTTATATAGAAAACTTTGATAGCGAGGGTTTGAAGACGGCGCTGAAAAACGGCGAAGTCCAGCTCTGCGGCGCCAGTGCCGTGCTCGCTGTGATGGAGGCGTCGCGTCTTGCCGGCGCCGACGCCGTAAAGGTTCTCAAATACGCGAATTCCGGAGACACGGTGGGAGATAAGTCCCGTGTCGTCGGTTACGCCGCTGTCTGTTTTTATAAAAAGGGGGTGGAAATGCTTAACAGTGAGGAGAAAAAAACTCTTTTGAACATTGCCAGAAAAACGCTTGAGCAGTATGCCTCGACGGGGCGAGTGCCTGATTTTAATATTGAATCGGAAAGGCTGAAAGAAGTGCAGGGGGCTTTTGTCACGCTCAAGAAGGGAGGAATGCTGAGAGGCTGTATAGGGAACATCGTCGGAGCGAAGCCGTTATGGCAAACGGTGAGGGACATGGCGGTGGAATCTTCTTCGCGCGATCCGCGCTTTCCGCGCGTGACGAAAGATGAACTGCGTGATATCAAAATAGAAATATCCGTGCTGACGCCGCCGCAGAAGGTTACGGCGGATGATGTTGTGCTCGGCCGCGACGGCGTTATAATACGACGGGGCGCGAGACAGGGAGTGTATCTGCCGCAGGTGGCGGATGAAACGGGCTGGAGCAAGGAAGAGTTCATGGGTTCTCTCTGTAAGCACAAGGCCGGTTTGAGTGAGGAGGCTTGGCGGGAAGATGACACAGATATTCTTACATTTCAGGCGGATGTTTTCGGGGAGTAGGTTGAAGGCCGCATCGTTGTTACTTGCCGCCTTTGCCTTTTGCTCCTGCGCGAGACAGTTTCATTACAGCACTGGTGAAGCCGGGCGCGTGGCCGGCTATTTTCATATGGACGAAGCCGAGGTGAGCCGGATCTACGCGGACAGCGGATTTTCCTGGGATGCGGCCATTGCGCGGCTGCTTGAAGAAAAAACCTTATCAGGCCCCGGAAGCACGGAAGACTTTTCCGCGCGTTTTGAGCTTGAAGCGGAAAAGATCAAGAGAGTATGCGGCATAGAGTGATAAGAAACGCCGCTTTCGCGGGGAGTTTTTATCCCGGAGAAAAGCAAGGGCTTGAAAATATGATCGACGGATTTCTATCTGCGGTTCCTAAAAATTTAAAAGGCGGGAAATGCCGCGGACTGATAGTGCCCCATGCCGGCTATGTGTATTCGGGGCAGACCCAGGCCTACGCCTACAGCGCTCTTATTCCGGAAAGAGTTGTTCTTTTAGGTGTCAATCACTCCGGCTCAGGCGGGCCTCTTTCTTTATTCGGCGAAGGGGCGTGGCTTGTCCCGAACGGCAGGGTGGAGTGCGACGATGAATTCTCCGAAGCCCTTGCCGCTAAGATGCCCTCTCTTCAAACCGATGCTTCTTCTCACATCAGGGAGCATTCTATAGAGGTACAGATCCCGTTTCTTTTGAGACGTAATCCGCTTGTTAAAATAGTGCCCATATCCATTTACGATTACAGCGTGGAGAGCGCCGCCGAACTCGGGAAAGCCCTGTCCGGTACTCTGAAGGAATTTCCCGGCACGCTTATAACGGCTTCTTCCGATTTCACGCATTGCGGACAGGGTTACGGCCAGCTTCCCGCTCGCGGGCTGAGCGCCGCGGCCTGGGCTGAAAAACAGGACGCTCTGGCAGAAGCGAAAATCCTTTCCATGGACGCGGAGGGCCTTTTTGAGACTGTCCGCGACAACACCATAAGCATGTGCGGACTTGGCCCGGTGATGGCGCTCATATTCGCGCTTCAGGATTCGTCGCCGGAAAAACTTTATTATGACACATCTTCCTCCGTCTCAGGCGATGAGTTTTCCGCTGTCGGATACGCCGCTTACGCTTTAAGATGAAAGAAAGTGCCGTTGCCCCGGGCGCTATACTTGAAATAAAAAACCTTTCCGTCGTCTATAATCACCGGACGCTGGGTGAGGTCCACGCGCTTTCAAATGTGTCCCTGGATGTGCGCGTGGGTGAGGCTCTCGGTATAGCGGGAGAATCGGGTTCGGGTAAATCAACACTGCTCAAAAGCATCCTGCGTCTTTTCGGCGCGGGAGAGACAGCCGAGGTTTCCGGGGAAATATTATATCGCGGCCGGGATATTATGAAGATGCGGCCGGAGGAACTGCTGGCGCTGCGGCGGGGCGGAATATATATGATATTCCAGCACCCCTATTCGGCCTTCAATCCTGTCGTAAAAATAGGCAGTCAGCTTGATGAGACCATCCGCCTGCACGGATCCCGGAGAGAAGCCCCGGATTTGCTTGAAACCTGCGGCCTGGACGGCAGGATTCCTGATCTTTTTCCTCACAATCTTTCGGGGGGCCAGCTGCAGCGTCTGCAGTTCGCTATGGCCCTCGCTTCCGGCGCGCGGATTCTTCTCTCGGATGAGCCCACAACATCTCTTGACGCTGTTTCGCAGATTGAGATAATAGAGCTGCTCAAAACTCTGGTTGAAAAGGAATCGCTCACGCTGCTTTTTGTCTCTCACGATCTGTCGCTGATTAAATATCTTACCTCCCGCGCCGTTGTTTTTTACGCGGGTTCGCTGATTGAAGATTCACCCTGCGGAGAGCTGTTCAAAATCCCGCTGCACCCCTACACGGACGCTCTTATCAAATGCATTCCCAGCCCCGACCGCGAGCTCGGAGTCATCCCAGGCGATCCTCCTGATTTGTCAAATCCCCCCGACGGCTGTCTCTTTTTTCCCAGATGCTATCTGGCATCCGATATTTGCCGCGGAGATGTGCCGCTTATGAGAACACGTCACAGGGTGCGCTGTTTTCACGCGGGGCCTTTCACTGAACTATGAAAAAGCTGCTGGAGTTGAAAAATATAAGCAAGACTTTTTACTCCGAAAAAGGCCTGCTGTTTTCACGCGGCGCCGCGAAAGAAGCCTGTAAAAATATCAACATGAGTATTTCATCCGGCGAGATCGTCGCTCTGGTGGGTGAGAGCGGCTCCGGCAAGACAACGCTGTCAAGAATCGCCGCGGGTCTTCTCAGCCCTGATTCCGGCGCTGTTTTTATAGAGGGCAGGGCTCTTGAGCGCTACAGCCCTTTGCAGAGAGCGTCAAAAATAGGGATAGTGTTCCAGAATCCCTCGGACAGTCTCAACCCCGTGCTCACGGGCGGCTATATGATAAGGGAGGCCCTGCGAAACAGAAAGAGGCTGGATTATCAGAACCCTCCTCCGGAACTTTCTTCCGCGGAGAGCATATTCGCGGAATTCTCACTTGATTTCAAACTGGCCTCGTCCCGGCCCGGCGACATGTCCGGCGGGCAGAGGCAGAGGCTCGCCGCGGCGCGGAGTTTCGCCATGTTTCCCTCCTGCCTGGTGCTGGATGAGGTGACATCTTCGCTTGATGTGTCCACGGCGGCGTCTATTATAAAGCTGCTGAAAAGAATCAATGCGCGCTACGGCACGGCAATGCTCTTCATAACCCACAATCTGGTCCTTGCGGAGATAATATCCGAAAGGATGTTTGTTATGAAAGAGGGTGAGATTGTTGAAAGCGGCTCCACATGGGAGGTTTTCGGAAGTCCCCGGCATCCCTATGTGCGCGAGCTTAAAGCGGCGGGGATGCTTTCACGCGAGGAAGCCGGCGCTTCGCGATACGCCGGCCGGGAGAGCGCGTGAAAAGCGAAATTAAAATCAGAGATGCCGCCATTCCCCGTGAGATAGAATTTATCGCGTCAAAATACCCGGGCGCTTATGTCGTCGGCGGCGCGGTGAGGGATCTGCTGCTGGGCAAAATGTCGCGCGACATAGACCTGGCGATACCGGGCAATCTGCAAAAGGCGGCAAAAGAGCTTGCCTCAGCTTTTTCGGCTCCGTATTTTGTGCTGGACAGCGAAAGGCAGGTTTTCAGAATAGTGCTCCAAAAAACAGATGAGTGGTATCTGGACATCTCGCCGCTGAGGGGCGACATAAAAAGCGATCTGCTGCAGAGAGATTTCAGTGTTGACGCCATGGCTGTGCCGGTAGCGGAGTGGCCCGGGGCCCGCCGCATTATAGACCCCGCCGGCGGCGTCCAGGACCTGAAGGAAAAAACAGTGCGCATGATCTCGCCCGGAGTGTTTAAGGAAGACCCTCTGCGTTTATACAGGGCTTTCAGGATAGCTTCGCGGATAGAGGGTGAGATAGAGAAGGAGACACTTTCACAGATCAGGAAAAATGTCGCCCTCATATCTTCCGTGGCAGGGGAGAGAATAAGGGATGAACTCTTTTTCATTCTCGCGCATCCTCATTCCGCCGGAAGGCTGGATGACATATATTCCGCAGGACTTTTTGACGCGACTTTTTCGGAGTTAGCCGTGTTCAGCGACAGAAACGACAATTATTATCACAAGGGCGGGTTGTGGGAGCACTCGCTTGAGACGCTCAGAAAATTTGAGGACAAGGTGCTCGCCGGCAACTTTGAGCGTTTTGCTGAATTCAGATCTGATCTGAACAAATATTTTGACCGTCGCACGATTATTTTAACGAAGATGGCCTGTCTGCTGCATGACATAGGAAAACCCGAGTCGGCCTCGCGCGTCTCGGGCCGGTTGCGTTTTTTCGGCCATGAGAGGATAGGGAGTTTTCTCTCAAGAAATATTATGAGAAAACTCAAGAGCAGCAGAAGCGATATAAAATTTGTTTCGGATGTTGTCTATCACCACATGAGGCCCTCAAACATGAGCGCGCGTTCCACCGAGCGGGCCTTCTACCGTTTCTTCAGGTCTTTTTCATCTTCCGCTCATCTGGCCGCGGTGTTCACGGCTTTTTGCGACAGATATTCCTATGAGACGGCCCCGGGCCGCTTCGCGGAAATGGTTAATCAGGAGAATTTTACGGAAAAGATCCTGCGCGTGTATTTCAGGGAGAAAAAAATTGACAGGCCGCCGCTTTTAAACGGCAATGATGTGATGGCCGCGCTCGGTATTCCGCCGGGGCGGATTGTGGGCAGGATAATAGAGGCGGTGGAGGAAGCCCGCGCCTCGGAAAAAATTAGGACAAAGGAAGAGGCCGTGCAATACGCGAAAGAAATAAGAGAGAGCGTGCCGCTGACCGATGTCACCGTTATAGTGCCGGCCTATAACGAGGAAGCCACCATAGCTGAGGTGCTGGATAAATTGAAGAGCTTTCCGGCTTCATGGGAACTGATCGTCGTTGACGACGGCTCCTCGGACAGAACCGCCGAAATCGCGTCTCGTTATAAGTCGCGCTTGCTCAGAAATGGGACGAATCTGGGCAAGGGCGCCGCCTTAAGAGCCGGTATAGCCGCCGCCCGCGGAAAGTACATAGCTGTGCAGGACGCCGACACGGAATATGATTCACTGCAGCTCAAGGCCCTCGCCGAGCAGGCTCTGAAAGAAGACGCCGACGCGGTTTACGGCTCCAGGTTTCTGCAGAAAAATCCGGTAATGTATGTCAATTTTTTTCTGGGCAACCGCCTTGTGTCCGCTTTTATCAGCGCTCTTTTTTTCTCAAGAGTCACCGACGCTTACACCTGTTATAAAGTTGTGCGCGCCGATATTCTTAAATCCTTCAATCTCCGTTCCCGCGGTTTTGAAATAGAGGCTGAAATCACATCCCGGCTTCTGAAAAACGGCTCGCGTATTGCGGAGATGCCCATAGATTATAAACCCCGCTCAAAAGAAGACGGCAAAAAGATACGCGCTCTCGACGGGCTGAAGGCCATGTTAGAGGCCTTGAGGGTGCGGTTCTCGCGTTAGGATGAGGAAGGCTCATTTTGTCTCGCTGGGCTGCGCGAAAAATCTGGTTGACAGCGAAAGCGCCGCGGGACTTTTAGGGAGCTCCGGCTGGGCAATCAGCGCTTTCCCGGAAGACGCCGACGCTGTCATTATCAACACCTGCGCTTTTACGCGTGAAGCCCGGGAAGAGTCCAATGAGGAAATAAAAGCCCTTTCAAAAAAAATATCTCCCGACGCCAAATTTATAATCTGCGGCTGTCTCGCCCAGAAAGAGAAGGAAAAATTGTTTGAACAATTCCCGCGCGCGGACGCCGTCGCGGGCAGCGCGGACTACAGACATATATGCTCTATTCTGCAAAAGCTTTCCGCTTCAGGCGCCAAGCGCCGCGGCCGGGTGCTCTGTGTGGGAAAAGCGGATTTTATATCCGGCTTTTCTGTCCCGCGGCTCATATCCACGCCGCGCTCATACGCTTATATCAAAATCGCGGAGGGCTGTTCCAATCACTGTAGTTATTGCGCGATACCGTCTCTGCGCGGCGAATTCAGGTCCAGGACTGAGAACGACATATTGAGAGAGGCCGCGGCCCTAGCGGAAATGGGTATCAGGGAGCTTATACTCATCGCCAACGACAGCGCTTTTTATCTCAAGGATCCGCGCGGCCGGGCGCTGGGCGGGCTTTTGAAGAAACTCCACCGGATAAGCGCAATACGGCGGATAAGAATCCTTTATATGCACCCAGCTCATATCAGCGAAGAGCTCATTAATGTGATAGCGTCTCTTCCCAAAGTCGCGCGCTATTTTGACATACCGATTCAGCACACTGACGATCACATCCTCGCAAGAATGGGCCGGTCACCATTCTCCGAAACTGAAGCGCTGATTGATATGATAAGGAAACACATTCCCGCCGCCGCGCTCAGGACGACTTTCATAACGGGATTTCCGGGTGAAACTGAAAAACGCTTTAATAAATTGACACAGGATTTAAAAAGGCTCAAATTCAGCTGGGCGGGGGTCTTTGCTTATTCTCCTGAAAAAGGCACAGCCGCTTATGACATGAGCGGCCGGCCAAGTGCCGCCGAGGCCCTGAGCCGCGCCAAAAGACTCATGGAAATTCAGCGGAAAATAAGTTTTGAATTCTCCCGCGGCTTCGCCGGCAAAAGACTGGAAGTGATTGCCGACAGCCCTCTTGCGGGGAGGACGGAATTCCAGTCGCCGGGAGTTGACGGCGAAGTGATTTTTACAAAAAAACAGCGTCCGGGCGCTATGAAAAAAATGCTGATCCGCTCGTCAAAAGGATATGACCTTCTCGCGTAACATATTGTTCGCGCTGTTCATCGCGGCCTTCGCGTTTCTTTTTTATATGCGCAGCGCCTCCGGCGAGCTTGCCGCCTACAGGGACACGGGTGAGCTTGCTGTTGTCTCGTCCACTCTCTCCGTCGCGCATCCGCCGGGCTATCCCGCTTACTCCATTCTGGGAAAATTTTTCAACACCTTTCTTGTGTCCGGCAATCCCGCATACCGCACAAAACTTCTGAGCGCTTTTTCCGCGGCTCTGGCCGCGGCGCTTTTCTATCTGCTTTTTCTCCGTATGGACATGGCTGGCGCGAGCGCGGCGGCGCTCTGCATGGTATTCATTTTCTCAAAAGTGAACTGGCTGCTGGCCATTGTCAGCGAATCCTATTCAAGCGATCTCCTATTTGTGATGGCGCTTTTCTATATCGCTTATTTTATGAAAGCCTATCCGCGAAAACTCTTTGCTTTCGCCTTCGCCGCGGGGGTCAGCATGGGTGTCCGCCCCACCCCTGTTCTGGCCGTGCCGGCATTTGCGCTTATTTTTTTAACGAAACACCCCTTCCGCCCCGCGGATTACATCAAGTCCCTGTTTTTTTTCGCGGCGGGGCTTTCCGTATTTCTTTATCTGCCGCTGAGGTCGCTCGCCGACCCGCCCATAGACTGGGCCGATCCCGAGACGCTTGAGCGTTTCATATATTCGGTTACGCGAAAAGCTTACGGCCACGGCCTGGACAAGATATCAGATCTCTACACGCTGCGGGAAACCTTTTTGCCGCAGCTGGCCGTCTTCGGCCGTGCGCTTTTCTTTCAATTCACTCCCCTGCTTTTTATCTCCGGCATAGCCGGCATCGTCAAAGGCCTTAAGAACAACCTGCTGATAAGGGCGCTGTTCATACTCTTTTTTGTCACGGGGCCCTTCTTCCTCTATATTTCGGGGATGCCGGCTAATGAGCACGCGCTGGTCATCGTGGAGGCCGCGTATCTCATCCCCTTCGCCTGTTTTTTTGTTTTTGCCGCCTACGGGCTGAAAAAAATTCGTCCGCTTGTCGCAGCCCCGGCGGTTCTCCTGTGCGCGCTGTGGCTCCTGTTCAGCAATGAGCGGGTACTCAACCGGCGGAAGGATTTTTTCGCGCGTGACTGGGCGGAGAATGTTTTTGTCTCGGCCCCGCGGGATTCCATCGTCATACTGCGCAAGGATGTGCAGCTGTTTTCGCTCTGGTATGAGAACCTCGCCCGCGGCAAAAGAAAAGATTCTCTGTTCGCGGCTCAGGGTATGATGAGGGCGCCCTGGTACAGAAAACAGCTCTTGCGCCGCCCCGGCCTCATCCTTCCGCCGATAGAGCTTGCGGGTGACGAGTATTTTCAAAAGTTCATTTCATTAAATTCCAATGTGTTTGTAACCAGGCATTTTGAGGCCGGCAGGGATTTCTACGGGAAACTAAAACCCCGTTCCGCGGGGGTGCTGCGCGGTTTTGATACTCCAAGCGGCGATGAAGGGCTAAACAGCATGTTTTTTTCGGGGGAATTCTCCTCAATGTTTTATGAGGATTTTTACGCCCGAGAACTCTGCGGCGATTATTCCGAAGCTTTCAGCGCCAGAGGTCTGGAATTCTACGCCGACGGTGATTTCAGGCGGGCGAACGAATTGTTCCGTAAAGCCATGGCCTTTGATCCCTATAATCCCTCACTGCTTTACAATCTTGCCGCCGGGTCATACGAGTCGGGCGAATATGAGGACGCTCTCAGATACTACGCTTTTTCAAGTGTCGCGCTGGCTAAACAATACAGAGACAAGCGCACGGCCCCGCTGATAGACAATGCCCTCGCAAGAAACTACAATAACACGGGAGCGGTTTATGAAAAAATGGGGAAAGATGACGAAGCTCTTGACTGGTATAAGAAGTCAGCGGAAAAAGACCCCGCTTTCGCTCAGGCCTATTACAATTGCGGTGTCATACACTGGAAAAAAAAGGATTGGGCTAAAGTCATTTCAAGTTTTGAAGCCTGCCTGAGGGCGGATCCGCAGAACGCCCAGGCCCGCCGTTATCTTGAGATGCTGAAAGGAAAAGGAGGAAGTTTATGAATATCAATGAGCTTATTTTCAGGGAGTACGATATCAGGGGCATAGCCGACCGCGACCTGGGTGATGAGGCGTTGGCGAAAATAGCGGAAGCGCTTTCGGCCATGTTCCTGGATGAGGGTGTGAAGAAGATAGCCATGGGCAGAGACGGACGGCTGTCGTCTCCGAGGATATCCCGGAAGCTGACAGATTCTTTTCTATCCTGCGGTATTGATGTCGTTGACATCGGGATGGTAGCCTCTCCGGTTTTTTATTTCGCCTGCCATGAAATGAAGATGAACGGGGGCGTCATGATAACGGGCAGTCACAACCCCGCGGAATATAACGGCATGAAAATATCGCTCAATCAGGCGACAATTTACGGTGAGGACATAAGAGCCCTGCTTAAAAGGGTGCAAGAGGGAGAAAAGCCGGAAGGAAAAGGGAGGCTGGAAACGGCCGATATCGTGCCCGCCTACAGAAAATACATCAAAGACAATATCAGCATCAAAAGAAAACTGAAAATAGTGGTGGATTCCGGCAATGGTGTCGGCGGAGCCATAATCATTCCCGCGCTGAGAGAGATGGGAATTGAGGTCAAGAGCATATTTGAGGAGGTGGACGGCAATTTCCCCAATCATTTTCCCGACCCTACGGTTACCGACAACCTTTCGGCCATTATTGAGACGGTGCGTGAGAAAAAAGCCGATTTCGGCGTCGCTTTTGACGGCGACGCGGACAGGATAGGCGTTATAGACGAGAAAGGGAATATAATCTGGGGCGACCGTCTCATGGCGCTTTTCGCTAAATCGCTCCTGCGGGATAATCCCGGCGGCAAAATCGTCTTTGAGGTCAAGTGCTCCAAGGCTCTGCCTGAAACAATAGAGAAACTCGGAGGCATAGCCATAATGAGCAGAACGGGGCATTCTCCCATAGAGGCTCGCATCCAGGAGGAAAAGGCGCTCTTCGGCGGCGAGATGAGCGGCCACATCTATTTTAACGACAGGTACTTTGGTTACGATGACGCGCTCTACACGGCGGCCCGCCTGGCCGAGCTCATCGCGTCCGGCTCTCAGAGCCTGTCTTCGTATCTGGACGATGTGCCGTCCTATCCCATCACGCCCGAAATTAGGGTGGACTGCCCCGATGAAATCAAGTTCAGCGCTGTGGCCAGATTGTCCTCGCATTTTCAGAAAAGCAATGAGGTGATCACCATAGACGGCGCGCGGATAATTTTTGAGGACGGCTGGGGGCTCTGCCGAGCCTCCAACACAGGGCCTGTTCTTGTCATGCGCTTTGAGGCTTCAACACAGGAGGGCGTGGAGAGAATCAAAAAGAAAGTGATGGATGTCCTTGACGCTATCCTGAAGGAGCAGTCCGGCGGGAATTAAGCGGGCAGCTTTTCAAGCGGACGACTATGCTCTACTTTCTTCTGGCCGCCTACAATGAGGCGGAGTCCATTGAGCCCGTGTTCGCGAGCATAAAACGAGAAATTGGAAATGGTTTCGCTATTCTGCTTGTGGATGACGGCTCAACTGACCTCACATCGGAAAATGCCCGGACAGTTTCCGGAAATTTAAATGTCAGCCTGGAACTGATAAGGCATCCGCGCAATCTGGGCCTCGGCGCGGCGCTGAGGACTGGCTTTGAGTGGATAGGAGCCAATGCCTCGCCGGATGACATTGTCGTCACAATGGACTGTGACGACACCCATCCTCCGGAGACGGTGAGATGCATGATTGAGAAACTGGAATCGGGCTGCGGCGCCGTTATAGCGTCCAGATTTGTGAAGGGCGGGTTTTGCCGCGGCGTGTCTTTCGCAAGAAGTTTTATAAGCCGTGCGGGTTCTTTTTTCATGAGCGCTGTTTTTCACAGAAGCGCCGTTTCCGACTGGACATCGGGTTTCAGGGCATACAATGCCGGCGCTTTAAAAAAGGCGGGCATCCCGGGCCTTATGCGGGCGCGGGGCTTCAGCTCTCAGCTTGAAATTCTGTTTCTTTTGCTTTCCGGAGGAGCCGTCATAGGGGAATGCCCTCTGCGAATGGATTATTCGCTTAAAAAAAGCTCTTCCAAAATGCGGCTTATCCCCCTTCTTTTTGAGTATTCGTGGGTCTTCGCGCGTGTGCTGCCGCTCATGGCGGAAAAGTTCTTGACATCCCCGTAGCTGACTTCTAAAATAGCGGATGATTAAACTTAGGGATGTAAAAAAAGATTACGGGAGTGTCCGTGCGCTCAACGGTATTTCCTTTGAGATATCAAAGGGGGAAATCGCCGCTTTCCTCGGCCCCAACGGCGCCGGAAAAACCACGACGATGAGGATAATCTCAAATTATTTTCCCGCCAGTTCCGGCGAGGTGCTGATAAAAGGCGCGGGTCCCGCCGAGGGCCGCCGCTTCATAGGGTATATGCCTGAGTCCAATCCTCTTTATCCGGAGATGTTCGTAGAAGATTATCTCCGTTATGTCCTTAAACTCAGGGGTATCAAAGGCGGCGCGGGTTTAAAAAACGCCGTTGAGAACTGCGCTCTTAACGGGGTGATGTCAAAAAAAATAGGCGAGCTCTCAAAGGGCTACAGGCAGAGGGTGGGGCTTGCCGCGAGCATAGTCCACGACCCGGAAATACTCATACTTGACGAGCCCACGATAGGCCTTGACCCCAATCAGATAAGGGAGATTCGCGCGCTGATAAAAGAGCTGGGCAGCGAAAAGACGGTGATTATCTCAACGCACATTCTTACGGAAGCCGAGGCCGTGGCAACCAGGATACTGATAGTGAAAGATGGCGTCCTTGTCATGGACAGCCCCGCGGATCAAATAGAGAGCCGCTTTTCTTCGGGTATAGTCGTGGTCTTTGAACACTTGCCGGATAATTTGGAGGAGCTGAGAAAAATAAAGGGCGTGGAGAATATCACAAGCGGAGAAAAGGATATTGAGATAGCTTACGCCGAGGGCAGAGACATTCGCGGAGATGTCTTTTCGCTCTGCGCGGCCAGGAAATGGAAGCTGCTGGAAATGTACACGCGGAAAAAGGGCCTTGAGGAGATTTTCAAAACACTCACCTCGGAAAACGGCGTAGGGGAAGCGTCTGAGCCGGGAGAAAGCCGATGAGGACGGATGCTGTTTTCACGATAGCAAAAAAAGAGTTCAGCGATTATTTCACCAGCCCCATGGCCTATATCATTCTCACGGTTCTGTGGCTTGTGACAGGCTGGTTCTTCACATTGTCCATCTTCCTTATAGATGAGGCGACGCTTGCGGGCGTGACATCAAATCTGGATCTTCTTCTGGTGTTCATCGTCCCGGCCATCGCCATGAGACTCATCTCCGATGAAATGCGCTCGGGGACGATTGAAAATCTTTTGACAAGCCCCATAGATGCGAAAGAGCTTATCCTCGGTAAATATCTGGGCTCACTTGCCGTGATCTTTGTGGCGCTCGCGGGGATGTCCGTCTATCCTGTGTCTCTGTCTTTTATAGGCCGGATGGACTGGGGCTATGTCTTCGGTATTTTCGCCGGCTATTTTATGCTGTCGGGGATGTATTTGGCCGCCGGCCTTTTTGCCTCGTCGCTCACGGCGCAGAATGTGTCGGCATACCTGCTCTCTTTTGTTATCTGTTTCGCTTTTTTTATGATAGGCAAGACTCTGCCCGTCATGCCGGATTTCCTTCAGGGCGCGCTTTCATTCGCCGCGGCCGATACGCACCTCGCCAATACGGCCAAAGGCGTCCTTGACATCAGGGATGTGCTGTATTTCTTTTCTTTCGCGGCGCTCTTTCTTGTGTTAGCCGAATGGAGAATATCGGCTTTCAAAAATAAAAGGAATACAAATTCATTCATATTGCTCGGGATACTGCTCACGGCCAATTATTTCGCGTCATACTATTTTTTCAGGATAGATATGACCTCGGCGAAATCTTATTCGCTCTCCATGGCCTCAAAGAAAACGGTCAGGGCTTTTGATGACCCCGTTATTATCAAGGCTTATTTTAACAACGACCTTCCCGCGCAGTATATGAACATCAAAAACTATCTTGCCGATCTCCTGCAGGAATATAAATCGTATAACCGCGCCAAAATTAAATATGAATTCAAAGATCCCTCGGGCAATCCCGAGATAATGAAAGAGGCGGCCCAGGCCGGGCTTTTTCCGATACAGTTCACCAAAATAGCCGCGGATAAATACGAGGTGCGCGACGGCTATATGGGTCTGGTCATGTATTACGGCGTCGCGGATAGAAAAGAGGTCGTTCCTTACGTTAAAGACACATCAGAACTGGAATATATCCTGACATCGTCATTCAAAAAACTCCAGGACCCCGCCCGTAAAAAAATAGCCCTGGTCAGGGCTTTCGGCGCCGGCGATTTTTCCTCAAATCCCGAACTTGAGGCGCTTGTCCGCAGGCATTACGACATGGAGGAGCTGAGTCCGGGCGCGGACCCCGTCGATTTTTCGGCGGCTCTTCTGATATCGCCCTCGGACGCGCCGGATGCGGGTGAACTGAAGTGGTTTCACTCAATCAGTGAAAAAATCCCGACGGGCATTTTTATAGACAGGCTGGATGTGCCCTCCGACAGCTTTTACGGCATAAGGAAACAATTTGATTTCGCCGCGCTGCTTGAGCCCTACGGTGTGAAGCTCTACGACGGGACGGTGCTTGATATGCAGAACCAGAGAATCGGCGTGCAGCAGCAAAGCGGGCACTTTATCATCTCCAATGTTGTCAATTATCCGCCCTTTGTGGCTATCACGAATTTCAGCCCGGCCACAATGAGCGCGAAAATGGAAAGGGTTGTTCTTCCCTATGTGTCGGCTTTTGAGATTGACAAAAGCAGCCCTTCAGGCGTAGAGGCCTTTGTTTTCTCGTCCGCGAAATCATGGATGGACACAATAACCGTATTCAACCCTCTTCAGAAATTCATTCAGCCGGTTGAAGCTCCGCGAGGGCCTTTTGTCCTCGGCTTGACCGTGGTCAGAGAGCCGCTGAGGCTGGCGCTGCTGGGCACTTCAAGGTTTCTGGAATCGTCCCTTGCCGAGGATCCTTCCAACGCGTTGTTTTTCCTCAACATAATAGACTGGCTTGTTCAGGAGACGGACCTGATAGAGATAAGGAGCAAGGGTGTCCGGTTCAGGCCGCTGAAAAAGATATCATCCCCCGCCCGGATAGCATTCAAATATGTCAATATTTTTTTCAGCCCGCTCGTTCTTCTTATCACGGGGCTGATAGTCTGGAGAAAAAGCGCCTTAAAGAGGGAGCGCTTCAGGCGGGTCTATGAGCCGTAAATTATCCGCGGCGCTCGGCATACTTATACTCGCGGCCGTCATACATCATTTTATACGGAGCACTCCGTCGGGAATCCGGCCTTTCGCGAAAATTAAAAACATAAGCGCGCTGGAGCTCGAGGATTTTCAAAGTGGGGACAAAATCCGCCTTGTCAAAAGAGCCGGCGAATGGGAAATAATCACATCCACGAATTTTCCAGCCGACACCCGCCGCGCGCGGACGCTGGCCTCGGAAGCCGGGAACCTGATATTTGAAAGCGTCATGTCGCTGTCAAGCGAAAAACGCTTTGAGAACGGTCTGAGCTCGTCAAGCGCGATAAGGATCACGCTGTCCGGCAAAAAATCAGTTTCTGTTCTGATAGGCAAACAGGCCTTCGGCAGGAATCATTTTTACGCGGGTTTTGAAAATGACTCAAAATCATATCTCGCCGGAGGTCTGAGGCGTGACCGTCTGATGACGGAGGCGGGATACTACCGCAAACGCCGCATAGCTTCGGTCAGGGAAGAGGATGTTTCGGTTCTGGGTGTTAAGGGCGGCGAAAAAGTCCTCAGCTTTTCAAGAGGTGAATCGGGCTGGGACAGTCAGATAGAGTCGCCCAAAGATTTTTATGACTTTGTTTCGGCATGTCTGAATATGAGCGCCTCTGATTTTTATGACAAAGATTTTATTCCGTCACACAGAATTGAAATAACGAAAAATGACGGGAATGTCGCCGTGTGGGAACTGGCCAGGGCCTCAGGGGGCGGATTCTGCGCCCGTGTGCCCGGCGAGAACGGCTCATATATCGTCCCGACGGCAAAAGCTGAAAATATCGTCCGTTTTTTCAAAAAAAACGCCGCGAAATAACTTTGTGACATAAATCACCAAAAAATATCTTGACAGGTCTTAGCGGTCATTGTAGAATTTAGCGTGATTGAAAATAAATTTTGTGAAAAAGAATTATTCGCCGCAGAGCGAGATGCCCCGCGGCGTAGCAGTATTTCCGGGAGGAATATTATAATGAGTGTGCCGAGTAAAGCGTATCAGTTCTTGTTGGTGAAAGTCCAAATCGGGCAAAGGTCAGCCGCCAGCCCGACACCGAATTTCACATTCAGGGAGGTAACAAACTGAATGAAGCTGAGAAGAGGGAAGTATAGAGCCGTAGCGAAAGCGAACAGATTGAGCCCCGAAATACTCGTTATTTCGGAAGCCGATACTTTTCATTTGGGAGCAGGCAGCATTCTCACAACCGTTAGAGGCGAGGTTGTGAGAGTCCGACGGGGTCTGAAATGACGGCGAGATACTACAAGGAGCTGGTATGAACTCGGGAGAGCCAATGTATTCTCATAAGGAATGCGGTATCAAGTCTATAAATGACAAGATACGGCAAGACATTATGCATTGGCAGTCGGACTATCCCATAGTATCGAAGAAGTCCCGTAATGGGGATGGAGAGAAGGGGATAGCAGTAATGCGACGGGGAGCAAGGGACACATCTGCCGGACATAGAGCCGGACAAGAGATGTCAACAAAACTTGCTCCCCAAACTTTACGAGCAGGAGAAAATCTGGGTTACAGATTTACGACATTAGCGTATTTAGTGACGGAAGATTTTCTCAAAAGGTGTTTCGGGGAGCTGAAAAGAGATAAAGCCTCCGGGATAGACGGAGTGAGTGTTGAGGAGTATGAAGTCAATTTAGAGGAAAGGATTAAGAATTTGACGGCGAGGTTGAAAGCAAAGAAGTATAAGCCACAACCAGTTAGGCGAGTTTACATACCGAAAAGTGACGGTAGTAAGCGAGGTCTGGGAATTCCCGCAGTAGAGGACAAAGTTGTTCAAATGGGAATAAAGAAAATTCTTGAACCAATTTTTGAGGTTGATTTTATGGATGTATCATTTGGGTTTCGTCCCAACAGGAGCTGTCACGATGCGTTGGAGTTGCTGAATAAAACGGTGATGACCAAAGCGGTCAATTATGTAGTGGATATGGACATAGAAAAGTTCTTTGATAACATAGACCACGAATGGCTGATGAAATGCTTGAAGCAAAGGATTAAAGACCCAAGTTTATTGAGGCTGATTGGTCGTTTCTTGAAAGCGGGCGTAATGGAAGAAGGTAAACTGTTTCAGACGGAGAAAGGAACTCCGCAGGGCGGAGTTTTAAGTCCGCTTCTGGCGAATATTTATCTGCACTACATTTTAGACCTGTGGTTTGAGAAAAGAGTAAAGAAACAGTTAAAGGGCTTTGTTCAGCTTGTTCGCTATGCCGATGACTTTATTGTCTGTTTTCAATATGGCAATGAAGCAAAAGCATTTGTTGAAAGATTGAAACAAAGGCTTAGTAAATTTGGACTGAAAATTGCCGAGAGCAAATCAAGGTTAATTGAGTTTGGTCGTTTTGTTTGGCAGAAAGCACGACGAGAAAACAGGAAAGTGGCGGCATTTGATTTTCTGGGATTTACACATTTTTGCGGTAAGACCAAAAAAGGGAAGTTCAAGTTAGGGCGAAAGACGGCACGGACAAGGTTTAGACGGAAGATGACCGAGATGAATGAATGGTTAAAGAATGTCCGAAACCTTGTGGAACTCAAAGAGTGGTGGAAGGTGTTAAGAATGAAGTTATTCGGGCACTATCGCTACTATGGGATAAGCGGAAACTTTCAGGCTCTGAATAAGTTTTACTTTCAGACGACGAAACTTGCTTACAAATGGGTAAACAGGCGAAGTCAGAAGAAAAGTTATAACTTGGAGCAGTATTTTCGTGTCCTAAAACACAACCCGTTGCCAAAGCCGAAAATATATCACTCGGCGTATTATGCTCTGTCCTCGTTCAAGGGATGTGTTGCTGAAGAGCCGTGTGTGGGAAATCTACAAGCACGGTTCTGTGAGGGATGTTAAGATGTTTCCTATGATAGAATATTGTGACACTCTCCACATCGAAAGAGGAGAGAAACGGGGAACACAAAGCATATCTAAGGGAGGTATTTGAAAATGTCTACTCGACGACAAAAGTTCATTCTTGAATACTGGGTTGATGATGACTGGCTTGTGGGAAAGTTGAAAGGTTTACCCGGCGTTTTTAGTCAGGGAAAAACATTGAAGGAATTAAAGGAAAACATAAAGGATGCTTA
>Ga0210017_1000719_pt1 | contig 28533 bp, 25 predicted proteins | sample CryGeyCG2014_020_FD_183966 | JGI IMG/M metagenome (GOLD analysis project Ga0210017, IMG submission 183966) | Groundwater microbial communities from aquifer - Crystal Geyser CG08_land_8/20/14_0.20 (SPAdes) (version 2) | ecosystem: Environmental > Aquatic > Deep subsurface > Groundwater | place... | reverse complement strand
AGAAAATTTGGTTGGCGAAGCTCCAAATTTTCCAGGAGTCAGTATTAGAAATTTTGTATTTATATTCGATTCAGTTCAAAATTTGGCTAAGAGCCAAAAAAATTAAAGTTAGAAAAGAAGAGGCTATACCTCTTCTTATTAGAGCAGGAAGCTATTTTATTGGCCGTGGGGGAATCATCTCTTTAGGGTTATCAAGCGCCATTATAGGCATAAAATCTTTTTTGCATGTGAAGCAAAAGATTTATAATCAGTCTTTCAATAGAAGATATGTTGAGATAAGGATAAAACAAAGAGGGTAGAAAAATGGCGAATCAGGTTATTTTAGACTATTTAAAGAAGTACAGCAAAAAGTATAGAGCTGCAGATTTAAAGAGAAAGATTGTTTCTTCAGGTTACAACGAGGAAGAGGTTGATGAAGCTTTAGATGAGTTGGGATTAAAAAAGCCTGAAGGGGAAAAAGAAGAGAAGAAAATAATTGTCGAAAAACCGGTTGGGAAAGAAGAGGAGAAAGCGAGCGAGTCCAAACGGACAGGATTGGCGAGCGAGGAAGAGAAATTTGTGGGGTTACTTGAGAAAACTGAACCACTGCCAGTTAGCTTGACCCAACGTATGACAACCACTTTTTATTCTAGTTGGTTGAAAGTCGGGGGAGTTTCTGGAGTTATTTTAGTGATACTTCTTGTCTTTTTTTTGGTTTTTGTTAGCGGGGCTTTTGGGGTTGACATTTATATTTTAAGTCCGTTTGTCTTTATCTCTTCTTTGATTATTTCGCTAGTTTCTGTTTTATTTCTTTACTCGTTTATTATTTTAGAGAAAAAATATGGTAAAAGGTTGGTTAGGATATCTAGCTGGATGCTCATTTGTTTAGTGGTTTTGTTAATTATTTTTTTAATCTTGTTAATGGTTTTTCCAGAAGATATTGGAGGATATTTGTTTGGAAATTTAGCTGTCGATTCTTCTATTAATCTGTTAAATATTAATTTACAAGAGCTCGTAAACTCTTTTTTTAACCTGATTATCCTCTTTGGGGCAATGATGTTTATTTTCATTATTTTGAATATCATTTTTGGGGTTGGTTTGATAAAATTAAAAATACCACCTTCAAAATTAGCAGGAATTTTGCATGTCATCGGAGCTCTTTTATTAGTTGTTGGGGTTGGAGCGATTGTTTTGATGGTAGCATATGTTGTTGATGTGGTTTTATTAATAAAAGAGAGCAAGAAATGAAACAAGAGTTATAAATACTTAAAAAGTATAATAAAAAGTGAAAGGAGGTGAAAAATGAACTTAATAAATTTGGCTGTGAGTGCACTTGGTGATATTGGTGGTGGTTCTATGGGTATTAATCCTTTTAGTGTTCTTGGAGGGCGGTTTACCGGAGTGATGATTCTATTCTTGATAGTAGGGTTAGTGATTTTTATATATCTTGCTCTTGCTCATATGAGAATTGCAAAGAGAGCTGGGCAGAGTGATAGTGTTGCAGGGACTGCGTGGATAATTGGTCTTGGCGGCATAATTATTCCCTATATTGTTTCTGGGATGAGTTGGTGGCCTTGGCTTCTTTTAATGATAGGATACTGCATCATGATGCTCGGAGCAAGTTTAATGCTTGTTTCTTCAATTCTTTCGATTATACTTATAATCTTTGGAGTGATAATATTCATTGTCTTTGGAGTGTTTACGATAATCTGGAATTGGAAGATGTTTAAGGTGGTAAAAAGGCCAGGATGGTGGGCATTATTGCCAGTAATTTTGGGTATTATTGGATACTTAATAATGTTCTTTGGCGCGATAGTCTTCCCCTTATTGAGCCTTATAGGCTTACTCTTAGCAATTGTTGGAGGAATTTTGTATCTAGTGTTTATAGGAATCGCTGCATGGGGAAAAACCACATAATTTTTTCTTTTTCTTATTTTTTTATTATTTTATCTGCTTGTATCTGTAGATTTCCTTTATAATCTTGAACTCTGCCTATGACTTCTAGGTTTTCATTTTCTTGCAAACTTGAAATGCATTCACATAGAATGTCTATTTTTCCTGTTTCATCTTTTAGTGAGATAATTTGAAAAGTTTCTTTGTCTTCTATTTTTTCTATTTTTCCTGAAATTTTTACTTTTTCATTTAGCATTTTATTGTTAATTTCATTTATAATTATTAGTCTTGGCTCTAAAGTGTTGGAAAGAAGCAGGAGCAAGAAAATTCCTGCTATGGAAAATGCTAAAGACAATTTGAAAAGAGCTTCTTGTTTCATTGTTATATTTTAGAGTTGTTCGTTTTATATTCTTTATGTTGATAAAGCATAATAAAGTTTATTAAACATTTTGATTGATTATTTATGATGGAAAGCGATAGAAAAGCAGAGATTAATGGATATACTGAAAGAATAAGACATAAGTATAGTGAGAGATTTTATAATAATGCCTCAAAAGTTATTAAATTTTTAAGAATGCCTAAATGGTTTTTTAATGAAATAGTTGTTGAGGGAGCGGAAAATGTAAGGAAAGTTCAGGACAAACAGCTCTTTTATGTGCCTAATCATTTGAGTATGGCTGATTTTTTAGTTGAGGGATATACTTTTTGGAAAGAAAATCTTCCGAGGGCAAGATGGATAGCCGGAGAAAATTTGTTTAAGTTTCCTTTTAAAACTTTCTGGAAAAAATGCGGAGCGATTGCTTTGGATAGAAAAGGAAAAAGGCGTTATATGGGAGTTTTTATCAAAGAAATTAGGAGTTATTTGACGGAAGGTGAAAATCTTTTAGTTTTTGCAGAAGGTGGGAGAAATTATGAAGGCGTAGCGACTAAAAATTTTCAAACAGGTTTATTCGGCATTTTAACTAAGCCTCCTATAAACACAAGAGATATTTACATTGTTCCGGTAAAACACAAATACGAGCATAGAGTTGAGGAAGGGGTTTTAGGGAAAGTAGAGAAAAATAGGAAGAAAAGAGACGAGCTCTTTGAAGAAAGAGATAGTTTGAGAAGAGAGGGAGAGAATTTGAGAGCAAGAATTACTGATTGGAGAGGAGAAATAAAAGATAGAAAGTATTTTTGGTGGGATGTGTACGCGTTTATTAGGAGGCCGTTTTCTAGGGAAAAAGGAAATGCTTATATTTATTTTGGAGAACCTATTTCTTTGAAAGGAGTATTAGGAGATATTGAAAGGCAAAAAAAAGAGATTTTAGCAGGTATTGTTCAAAAAGAAGTTGCTGAACTCGGTGAAGAACAAAAATTGGATTAGAGAATATTTATAAATACAGAAATTCTTGAAATTTTAGAGGCATGAAGGAAAATGGACACTGAAAAAAGATTTGAGCTGATAAAAAGAAATACAGAAGAGATTGTGACTGAAGAAGAGCTGAAAAAATTATTAGAAGAGAAAATAGAGCCTGTTGTTTACCATGGTTTTGAGCCGAGTGGTGTGGGAATACATATAGGTTATATTGTTGGCTTAAATAAACATTTAGATTTTCAAGAAGCTGGGCTTAAATTAAAAATTTTATTTGCTGATTTACATGTATGGTTGAATGAAAAAGGTGATTTAGGAAAAGTAGAGCATATTTCTGAATTATACAAAGAGAGCATGCTTGCTTGGGGGCTTAATCCTAAAAAAGTTGAATTTGTTATGGGAAGTGATTTTCAGCTTAGCCACGAATATTTTTTAGATTTTTTAAAGCTATCATTGAGAGTTAGAATGGACAGGGCTAAAAGGAGCATGACTATTATTGGAAGACAAGAAAAAGACCCACACGTTGCCCAAATTGTTTATCCTTTAATGCAAACAATTGACAATAAACATCTTGGGTCAGATATTGCTTTTGGAGATTTAGCGCAAAGAAAGATACATATGCTGATGAGAGAGAATCTCGCAAATTTAGGGTTTAAAGCGCCTGTAGCCATACATCATGCGGATATGGTAGGGTTAACTGGCGGCAAGATGAGTTCCAGTATTCCTTCTTCAAGAATTTTAATTGATGAAAAACCTGAGGAAATAAAAAAGAAAATCAAAAGAGCTTATTGTCCGGAAAAACAAATAAAAGATAATCCTCTATTGCAGATTTGTAAATTTGTAATTTTTCCAAGACAAAATAAATTTAAGATAGAAAGGTCGAGCAAGTATGGCGGGGATATAGAGTTTAGTAGTTATGAAGAGCTGGAAAAGCAATATAGACAGGAATTACACCCTCTTGATTTAAAAGAAGCGGTTTCTGAAGCTTTAATTAAAGTATTGGAGCCGGTTAGAAGATGCATGTCTAAAAAAAGAATCCAGGAATTAAAGGAATTGATTGAATAAAAAAGAGGCTTAGGGGTAAATATGAGAAAGATAGTTATTATTACTGATTGTGTTGATGTTGCTGCTAGCGAGATTAGAACAAGCATACTAAAATTAGAAGGATTAATTGCGAAATAGTCATCTAATATAAAACTCCACAACATCTTTGTCTTTTAAAATATGCTCTAAACCAACTTTTTGATTTGGAAATTTTGAAGAAGGGCCTGTGACACAAGTTTCTTTTATCTGCTTTGAAAAGCCATGGAGAATTTTTTCTGCTGCGTCTTTGACACAAGAGGCTTGGGGAAGAATTAAAGGATCTTTTTTATCTGCTGGCTTTCCTGGCTCTTTTGTATAAACTCTTATTTTATGAAAACTTTGAAATATTTTTTCTTTAAGCTCGGTGAGATTGGTTTTGTTTTTGTAGGATACAAGGACAAAATTATATTTTTTGCTTTGTAAAAATGAAGAGATTTTTCTATTTTCATTTTCGCTTAATAAATCAATTTTATTAAAAATAATAATTCTTGAAGAAGAAGCTTTTTCGAGAAAAGCTTCTGTTTCTTTAAGCTGTTCTATTTTTTCTATAACTATAAGCAGGGTATCTGCTGTGTTTATTATGCTTAAATCACAAAGCTCGTTTTCTATTGCTGGGAGATCTATCAGCTGGATTTTGCAACCTTCATAATCTAAACTCCCTATATTTGGATGCTTTGTGGTGTATTCGTAAGAGGCGATTTCTGGAGAGGCGTTTGTTAGACAAGAAAGCAAAGAAGATTTTCCAGAGTTTGTCAAGCCTACGATAACTGCCTGCATTTCTTGTTTTTTTATCCCAAGTTTTCTAGCAGCTGATTTTTTCTTTTTTTTATCTGTTTCTATTTTTTCTTTTATTTTTTTGTATCGCGTTCTTATATTTTTTCTTAATGCTTCTGCTGATTTATGCTTGGGCATTGTTTGCATCATTTCTTCTAAAGCAGCAAGTTTCTCGCTGTCTGTTTTTGCTGCTGAATATCTTAATTCCGCATTTGTATATTTATAGTCTACATTTGTTGGCATAAATTTATTAAGAAAACTGGATTTAAGAAAGTTTTGTTACCATCTTAGTTCACTAAGTGAAGGCGAATATGGTGAATCCAAACTAGACCTGCTTTTCATAATGACTGGGTGGTGATAGTGATGTGTTTTGGTTCTTCGAAGTTGCTTTTTTTTCCTTTGGTTAGCTCTTTTTCTAGGATGAAGAACATCATTTATTCTATAGATTGTTTCATATCCTTCTGTGGTATTAGCCCACCAATTTGCCAGACTTGTTACTCTTTTTTCTGCTTTGCTTGCTCCTTTTCCTCTGAGATTTATTGGAATTTCTGTTATTTTTCCTGCTAATTCTCTACCATGAAAACTAGGAAATTTTCTATAAAAGGCGATTGTCCCTTCTCCAAAACTATCTGTTTCAGCTCTTACATATATGTCTCTTTTAGAATTTGTTCCAGAAGAGCCTGCGACATAAAACTCAAAATTATAAGCATAAGAAGGTTGTTCAGTATCTTTTCTTTTTATTCTATTTTTTAATTAAGATTATTTAAAAAGATACTTGTTGTTAATTATATACTTTGACTGATTAGATTTAGATATACTCTAATTTTTGAATATTATTCAACCTAAAAATATACTTTCTACTACAGATTAATTTAAATACTTTTTTTATTTTAAGAATTATGAAAAAAAAGGCTGGGGGGATTTTGTCATTTATTATTTTTTTAATTTTTATTAGTTCGATCTCGGTTTTTGCTGTGGGGAGCGGGGATGTTTTAACTAACAGGTTTTTTTGCAATGACTCAGATGGAGGAATGAATTATTATGAAAAAGGAGAGGTAATTGCGATTCTTGGAAATATGACTCTTCATCTTACTGATGGTTGCGGGGGCGAAAGTCTTAATAATGGATCATTTATCATTCTTAAATCTTCTGATATATTAATTGAAAGTTATTGCACAGAAGATGGAATTGCAAAAAGTGTAGAATATAACTGCAGTGAAGAAGGGAAAATCTGCAGAGAGGGTGCTTGTGTTGAAGAAGATTCTAATTGTTCTGTAGATATTACTAAATGCACAGAAGGAAATCGTTCTCTCTTTTTTAATCCCTCTTTTTCTTTTTGCGGGAAAGTTTCTTATAGTAATTCTAGACTTGAGAAAGCGTGTGAAGTAAGTTGGGAAAAAGCAAAGAAACAATGGTTTTTCGATGAGCTTGGTTGTGTATTAGTGGAAAAATGTCTAAATGGATGTACAGATGGAAGATGTGTTGAGGCAAATATTTATTATGTTTCCCCAACAGGGGCAGGAAGTCATAATGGCACACGAGGAAATGAGTTTAGTTTAAACGAAGCTCAAACTTTTGCAAATAATAATGCTGATGAGAGAATTACTTTTATACTAAACAGCGGTAATTATGGGCAAGTAACCTTTAACAAACAAAGAAGCCAATATATGACTTGGAAACAAGCCCCAGATAGCCCTGCTAAATTTGAGAAAATAAAAATATATGGTGCTAGTTATATAGAATTTGATGATCTAAATGTATTTGGTTTAGGAGCACATAACCAAACCGTAGGAATTGATATAAGAAACGGGGATCACATTACAATAAAAAATTCTAGAATAAGCGAAGCTATGAACGGAATCGTAGCTTCAGGCTATAAAATAGATATTAATAATAATCTTATTTACTCTGTAGGTTCAGATCAAATAAATGTAGTTGGCCCGGCTAATGTAATCTTCATAGAAAAGAACAGAATACTTAATACAAACCCCATCCCACTCGCACACGCTGATGGAATACACCTTTATGGTTTTGGATATAATATATCAGAGGTTTTTATCAGAAATAATGTTTTTAGTAACCTTTCAGGCCAAGGCATATCTTCCGATGGAGTGAGAAACTTAACAATTGAAGGAAACAACATGTATAAAGTGTATTTATGGGATATTCTCCTTATCAATACGCATACAGGAGTTATTACAGGTAATTATATTGAATCTTATGGCAATTTCTCTGGGATTTTCATTTGTAATAGTACCTGTACAAATATTCATGTTTATAATAATACAATACAGACTAATGAAATTTGCGGAAATAATATGCTTGAAGAAGACGAAGTTTGTGACGGCTCTGCATTAGGAGAAAAAACTTGTCAAAGTTTCGGATATGATGAAGGAAATTTGTCTTGCTGTAGAGGCTGCAAAAGTTTTGATTTTTCTAGATGTAAAAATGTTTCAAAGTATTGTCATGATAATGATCAAGATATGAATCAGACTTTGAGGGAGAGTTTTTATATTGCTTCTGGAGTGGGTGTTGGGGGAGAAGAGCATTATGGAATGTCTTGCCCTGGGATGCCTAGTCCTGGTGGTGTAGGTTGGGGAGGATTTATTAAAGATAAATGCGAAGGAAATATTTTAATTGAGAGGATTTGCAATGGAACTGAAGCAAGTTTTATTGAATATAAATGCCCTGAAATTTGTATTGAGGGGGCGTGCTATTTAAAACCAATTCTTGAAAAATGCGGGGATGGAAAATGTGGAGAGAGCATTGAAAAAACTTTAAGACAAAACGAATCTATAACTCTAGAAATTGATGGAAAAACATATTATGTTAAAATAGCTCATATAAAAGAAGGTGGTGTAGGCATAGCTGTAAATGAGCTGCCTGCTGTTTATTTATTAGAAGGGAGTACAAAAGAATTAGATGGTTTGTTCATTTATGCTAAAAAGGTAGATTATGCGTCTGTATATTCTAATTTAACCTCTTCTGTTATTTTGGTTTTTGGAGAGACAGAAAAAACCTGCCCACAAGACTGTAAAACTGAGAAGTGTGAGTTTATAGGATTAAGAAAAGATGGAAAATATTGCTCTTTAGACAAGATGTGGGAAACACAGAAAGAGGAAGGAGAGTGCGGGAATAATTTTGAGTGCAGAAGCAATCTATGTTTAACAGAGAAGTGTGTTGATTTTAATTTACTTAGAAAAATTATTGAATTTTTCAGAAGATTTTTCAGGGTTTGAAAGGAGATTATAAAAGTATAAAAGAGAGTATAATTTATAAATGTTTAATTCTTTGGTGGGGTATGAAAAAAAAGAAGAGGAATGTTAAAAAAGTAATTCTAATCTCAATATTCTTGGCATTAATAATTGCACTAACTGCTAACTTTCTTATTAAATATAGTTTTAAACTTGCTAGAGAGCTTACAGGAAAAGCAATTATTGTTGAACTTGGTCCTGAGCTAACTAGTTGCGGGGATTTTTCTTGTGGTGTGGGGTGGAGTACTGGCGGAAACTGGAAAATTTCTGATGGAAAAGCAAGCGCTAATTATGGGGAGTTAAGACAAAGCATAGCAATTGAATCAGGAAAAATTTATCAAGTTAGTTTTAAGGTAGTTTCATGGCAAGGAAAAAACGCGTATTTGCAACCAATTTTAGGCGGGACAGAAGGAGAAAGAATATACAATGCACTTTCTGGACAAATTATTACACAAAATTTCACAGTTCAAAAAAAACTAATTCCCGGAAGTTCTGATTATGGAAGCCAGGATTATATTTCTTATCAAGACCCTTATTTCGTACTAAGAGGATATTTTGGAAGGGGCGGGAGTTTGTTTGTTCTAATTGATGAGGTTTCTGTTAAAGAAATTGTAGGAGAAATAGAAGTTCCGGATATACTGCCAAATGTAACCTGTTATAGTAATCAGGATTGTGGAAACACAACAATAATAAAGTTTTGTTTAGCAGAAGAAAATTCATCTTGTGCAAATTCTACAATTTATTCTTGTAACAAGCTCGGGACATTTAATTCTAGTTGCTCTATAATTAAAAATTATAGCTGTACAAAATGTGGTGATGGTTGTAATTTATCTTCTGGTTCTTGTATCGGACAATCAGTAGAAATTCCAGTAGAAACTGGAGAATTTATTGGAATTGGAGAAAGCAATCTTTATAAATTAACTACATCAAATTCAAGCACACTTTTGTATGATTATTCTAGGGGAGACAGAAATTTTATTTTTTCAATAGAAAATAAATCAGAGAACTATTCATATTCAGAATCTTTTTGGCTAGCAATTGATTTTTTAGAAAATAGCATAACAATAAGAGACCAAACAACAGGAGAAACAACCGGAAATTGTGAAAATTTAAACTTAGGAGGAAAATGCCAAATTGGGAAAATTGAATTAACTATCAAGAAACTCTCTACAGAAGAAAAACTTGTAGAGCTTGAAATAAATGAAGGAGGCAGTTTTAATAAGGTTTTTGATTATAATGAAAACTATATGTTTTTGCCTGAGCTAAGCGAGCTACCAACACCAAATTATAGCTTTAATATTTTTGATAAAACTGACAGGCCATTAGAAGCATATAATTTTTTCTTAGAAAATGGAATGTTGGTGTATTTGAATATTTGGATTAGTGTAAATCCTTACGAATCTTCTGTCAAAATTTATTCTAGCACCATTGGAGGAGAGTATTTTATGGTTGATTTATTAAATAAATCTGATAATCTGGCTGTTTCAGACACCAATACTCTTGTGTATAATCCTAAATTAGGGCATGGGCGGTTTGTAGTTTCTTCTAATCCTCTTTTTTCACCAGAATCATATCTATTAACAGTAGAATTTAATGAGTTAGGAAATATAACCCTTAGAAGGAAATCATATCCTGGCTCTTATGAAGATAATCAAATAGCTGGAAATTGTGAAAATTTAAACTTAGGAGGAAAATGCCAAATTGGGAAAATTGAATTAACTATCAAGAAACTCTCTACAGAAGAAAAACTTGTAGAGCTTGAAATAAATGAAGGTGGAAGTTTTAATAAAGTTTTTGATAGATATGGAAACTATATGTTTTTGCCTGAGTTTAATGAAATAAAAGAAAAAGATTATGTTTTTAAGATTTTTGACAAAAAAAATAAGATTATAAGAGTAGCTAATATTTACTGGGAGAATGGCAAAATAAATTCTTTATCTTCTTTTGGGTTTTCTTCTTATAATGGAAAAAATATTATTTTTAGAAACTATTTTTCAGGAGATGTAGGTGATTTTGGTTTATTATATAATAAAATCCAACAAGATTTTTGTGGAGATGGGGTTTGTAATAAAGGCAATGAAACTTTTTTAACTTCTCACGAGTCATTTGATATTAATTATAATAATGAATGGAATTATTTAATAGTTGATAGATTTTTAAGCTCAAATAAGGTTAGATTATATGTAAATGCTATTTTAACAGAAGCTTTATCCAAGGGGCAAACAAGAATTGTTGATGGTTTACCAATTTATATTAAAGATATAAATTATTCTAGTTATTCATCTGAAAGCTATGTTGAAGTTATTTTAGGAGAATCTCAAGAATCTTGCCCTGAAGATTGCGGAGGGGAAATTCCGCCAGGCGAACAACAGTGCGAAGATTCTGATAAGGGAGTAAATTATTTTGTAAAAGGAAATATTACATCTGAATCTGAATTTTATGAAGATTATTGCCAAAATGAAAAAAGATTAACAGAATATTCTTGTAAAGATGATTCTGTTTTTTCTCAGCCTTATGATTGCGAAAATGGGTGTGTAAATGGGAGTTGTGTTCAGCAAGTTTATTTAATTTACAATGATAATCCTAGTCCGAGAGATGGGGGTTTAACGCAAGATTTTGAGAAATTAGATAATTGGCTCCAAACTCCTTCTGATATAAGGGGGAGTAATATAAAAACACAAATTATAAAAGCAAGCAAAGTTACTCAAGAGATGTTAGATAATTCTGTTAGTGTTTTTATTTATGATGGGCAAGCTCTTATAATCAAAGGAAAAAATCTTGGGTATACAGAAAATCTTCCTTCAAGTACTGAAGCATATTTAAAGTACGAGTTAAAATATAATACTGTTTGTTCAAAACAAAGCTCAAATATTTCAGGAGATTTAATTGATTCTCTTTGTCCCCCCATAACTAATCTTTATATCTATTCTTGCCAAAAATTAGATAAGAAAAATAAAACATATTATTTAACAAAAGATTTAGTTGGAGAAGAAGTTATAGGAAAATGCATTGAGATTACAGGAGAAAATATTGTTTTTGATTGTCAAGGACATTTAATTAGCAATCCAAATTTGAGAGGTATTGCCATTGATTCTAATGCAAATGATGTTACAATTAAAAATTGTAGAGTAGAGGTTTCTTTGAGTGGGGGAAGGGGAGGAAGTGGAATTGGTGTATACACACAAGGGGAAAATAATTTTATTTTTAATAATACGATTGAAAATAGTTATGGGGGAATAGATATTAGCGGGGATTCCAATAACCTTGAAAGAAATAAGCTTATTGGGAATGTTAATGGTATTTCTTCTTCGGGGATGTATACTTCAATTAAAAATAATTTTATAGAAGGGAGTGCTAATAGCCTTGGTGTAGTTATCAGAGAAGAATCTGCAAGGGTTGAAAATAATAAAATTATTGATAACAAACATGGAATAATCTTAATTTCTGGCAGTTATAGTGATTTGTATTGTGGGTATTATAATAATTCTGAATATGATATTTATATTTATCCTGATAAATGGTATGATATTTTTAGTTCTAATAAAGGTATAGAAGCAATAGGGGTAGGGTATACTACAAAGTATGTTGGTGAGGGCGCAGAATTTTTAGAATACGAAAGCAATTGCACACTTATTGATTGCTTTTGGAAAGAAGAGGAATATATTTATTTTGATGAAGCTTGTAAGGATAATGATAGAGATAGGTATTATGACTCTACATTAGGATGCCCTTATATACTTGCAACAGATTGTGATGATAATAATGCTTTAGTGAATCCTAATAGAGCAGAAATACCTAATAATGGTTTAGATGATAATTGTGATGGTTATATGGAAGATTGTCCTTTAGGATTCTTGTATAATGAAAGAACAGGAGAATGTGATATAGAGATAATTGCTTTTGGTGATTCAAACCAAGAAAATCCACATATATCTGGAAATAAAGTTGTTTATCAAGACAACAGAAACGGCAACTGGGATATTTATATGTATGATTTAGAAACAAAAGAAGAAAAAAGAATAACATTCGATATAGCAGAACAAACTAATCCCGTTATATACGAAAATAAAATTGTCTGGCAAGACAACAGAAACAACAACTGGGATATTTACATGGTTGATTTAAGTGAGGAGGTGGCAGAACCTTTGTGATTGCCTGATGAAGGCGGATTTGATTTTTTAGGAGATTTGCCTCCTGAAGAGATTCAGATAACAACAAACCCTTCAAACCAATTAAATCTAGCCATACATGAAAATAAAGTAGTTTACCAAGACAACAGAAATGGAAATTGGGATATTTATATGGTTGATTTAGAAACAAGAGCAGAAAAAAGAGTAACCTTAAGTACGGCAGATGAAGCTAATTCCCACATTTATGGTGGCAAGATTGTTTGGGATGATGGCAACTGGATTTATATGTGTGATTTAGAGAAAAATGGACAAGAGGGGGGATGTTTGGAAGATGATGGAAAGATGATAGTATCAAAAGGAAGAGGAACTGGTATAGAAATTAATCTAGAACCCTTTATACATAAGGATATAATTGTTTGGAAAAGTCATTCTTTTGGCAATTTTGATTATCTTTACTATTGTAACTTATCTAAAAATGGTCTATCTGGGGGATGTTTAGAAGGTGATTCTAAAATAACAGTAGATTGGGGTATTTATTGGGGTATTTATGAAAATTATGAAAATCCTTTTGTTTATGAAAATAAAATTGTTTGGCAACAGATTGAAAATCATAAAGTAAATTATATTTGGATAAAAGCTTGGGAGATTTATTTATGCGGTGTAGGGCGAAATGGTCAGCAAGGAGGATGTTTAAACCGTGATGCGAAGATAAAAATAACTTCTAATCCTTTTGATCAAATGAATCCTTCAATATATGGAAACAAAATTGTATGGCAAGACAACAGAAATGGAAATTGGGATATTCAAGGAATAGATTTATCTTTTTTGAGTGAGGGAAAATCAGAAAATTGTGAGACTCCTGGAGACGAGGATTGGAGTGGGTTATCTGATTGTGCAGACCCTGTTTGTGAAGAAGGGATTTATTGTAATAGAGAGCATACAAAAATATGCAATGTTGGAGTTTGCACTCTGCCAAATGAAATTAGAAAATGCACTACATTAACTGAATCTGGAGAGTATTATCTTGGAAAAGATTTAGGAGAAGACGAATTAGTTTCAGATAATTGTATAAATATTCAGGCAGAAGAGGTTGTTTTTGATTGCAAAGGAAAATTAATTAGGGGTTTGGGAAAAACTTTAATTTTTTCTGAAGCAGATAATGTTGTGATTAAAAATTGCAATTTAGAAGCAGTTGATGGAACAGCAATAAAAATAGAAGCAGACAATAATTTAATTGAAAATGTCAATATAAGTAATAGTAAATTAGGAATTGAAGTTAATGGAGAGTATATTGCTCTTCAAAACAATAAGCTTGAAAATAATTTTAAAGGGGCTTCTATTATTGGAGATTCTGCTTTTGTAAATACAAACACAATTAAGAATAACTTGGAAGAAGGATTGATTGTTGAAGGAAGCTATGGGAAAATATCTAACAACAACATTATTAATAATAATAAAGGCATTGTTTTAAATGATGCAAGCCACACAAGATTAAGATGCAATAATGTTTTTGATAATGTTGAATATGATTTAGAGCTAAAGGGGATAAGCAGGGAGGTTGTGTCTATAGGAGATTTTGAGAAAAAGAAAATCGGGTGGTTTCCTTGGCCATGTGAATTTAATGTTATTGAAGGAAGTTGCGAGGAGATTGGAGCTTCAGCAAAAAATATGGAGAAATATTCAGGGAAAGAAGCTTTCCTTGTTTCAAATAAAGATTGGAAACAAGTTCTTCAATTAGTTCCTCTTAGTGTCTGGACAGGAAATGAAGAGTGCCAAAGAGGAACACAAACCCCGGAAAATGTTTGTGTTTATCCTTCATTAATTTATCATGAAGAAGGTTATGCTTTTGATGAAAATCCTCCTGACTTTGATGAAGAATTTTATGAAATAGAGATTGGTGGGGAGTATTGGCAAGAATTTATTGCCCAAGAAAAATATTTAGAAAAAATTACAATATCCTCTTTGACTCAGAATTCAAATCTTATTAAAATTTTTGTAGATGTTAGAGATTTAGATGGAAATTTAATTGCGAGCTCAGAATTAATGGAATTTAACACAGGTTCAATCTATTTTGAATTTCCAATATATGCAGAATTAGCTAAAGGACAAAAGTACAGGTTTTACATTAATCTATTAGAACATTCTGGGGGGATTTTTTGGGAGGAATGGCCTGACTGGAATAAACCTTTATATTATTCTAGAGGGGCAGATTATCCAGAAGGAAGTTCTAATTTGGAAGTACATGACTTGGCTTTTACTATGCAGTATGAAAAAGATATAGAAGATAATTTTGATGCAGACTCTATTATTTATTTTTTACAGCAGTATTCTCCAAATAGAGTCACGATTGTTGGAGAAAGCCCAGAAGAAGTAGATAATTTATTAGTTGCAGAACCAGAATTTGGAGCAGGTTTAGAAGAAGCGCAAATCCAGAGAATAAATTTAGAAAATTATTTATCTTATTGGCAGGAAATTGGGCAGATAGTTTATGTTGAAGATGATTATGAAGAAGCTTTATTAGCTTCAACTTATGCTTCTTTAATTAATTCGCCTTTGATTATAGAAGGAACAGAACTAGATGATCTTGAAGATTGTGGAGCAGAAACTTGCATATTTGACAATCAAAATGTTATTTTAGTTGGGAATGTTCCATGCCCAAAAACAGCATTTTATTGTGAAATGTATTCTTTAGAGAAATTACAAGAAAAATATATTGAGCTTACAGGAACAACTAAGACAATACTGGTGAATCCTCAAGATTTAGAAATTAAAAAATTGTTTAGAGAAGGATTTTCTACTAAAACTTCTGAAATAAATGGATTATTTACTAAAACTTCTCTTGCAGCTCCTTTTTTAGCTTCTGCTAAACATGAAATTTTGCTTTCTGTAAATAAACAAGATTACGCGTCTGTTAATAGTTTTTTTAAAGGAAAACTAAATTCTTTAGGATTAAGCCCAGAATATTTAACAGTTGTTGCTACCCCAAATGCAATTTCTTATAGAAGCAGCTCTGCTAGTGTTGCAGCAGACACAACTGTTTATGCTAATCTTGATTCTGATGCTTCGCCTGAACTGGCTGTTGGAAGGATAATGGGTTTGACAACATCTGATGTTTCAAGTTATATTGCCAGGGCATTAAGTTATAATGAGCTAGAAAAAACAGAAAATGTTAAGTTCATAGCAGGAGGATTAACTTGGCATGAAACTGAAAACAGGCCCTTAAAAGCAGCTGATTTTTTAGCTGAAAAATTTGATATTGGATATAATTCGAAATGTTCAATAAATGTTGCTGATGATAGATATGATTTATATGAATGCAAACAAGGCTATGAACCATCAGATTGGATAGACCAAAGCTTTATTGCTTGGATTGACCATGGACAAGTTAATGCAGCAGGCATTCAATTTGCAGAAATTCCAAATTTAAAAAATTCTTTAATGTTTAGTAAAGCATGTGCAACTTGCGCTCTTGAGAACAGCTATGACCATGAGTCTTTTTGCATGCATGCAATAAGAAAAGGTGCAATTGCTTATGTTGGGAATATTGCAGGTTCTTGGTCTGGTGATTGGAAAGTAGCTGATTTCTTAAATGGGGTTTATTATTATGATTTGGCAGTAGGTCATGCTCTTAAAAATGGACTTGAGGAGTCTGGAGGTTACTGGACAATACTTGTTGGGGATCCAACTTTAAAAATTGATGTTCCTTATAAATTAGATGTACCTATGGGGACGGGGAGGGACTTAGAATGGTGGTGAAAAAATTATTAATCTTAATTTTATTTGTAAGTTTGATAGCTGGAGCTTCAGCAATAACAATTGATATTAATATGAAAGATGAATTTTCTATAAATGAGGAGATTTCTTTTGAGTATACAATAAGCTCGGAAGAAGTTCAAGAAATAAGGTATTATGCAAGAGTAGATTGTCCTTATGCGCAGGTTCCTGAATTTGAGGAAAAACAAGCTGAAATTTCAAAAGATCAACCAATAAACGAAAAATATACCTATGCCTTGCTTGATAAAGATACTGAAACACAAACATGCAAGGCAGTTGTAGTAATTCTTGAGCCAGAAGAGATTATTAAAGAAAAAGAATTTTCAATTATTGGAGAGAAAAGTTTTTCTTTTTCTTTGGTTTTTAATAAGAAGATTTTTGTTTTAAATGAGGAAATTAAAATTGATTATGAAAGTGATATTGTTCCAGATATAGAGGCAATATTAATTTATCCAGATAAATCAACTAAACAACTAACTTTGCCGGCAACAATTAAAGCTTTGCAAGTTGGGACTTATGAGATTGAAGTAAAGGCAGAGAAAGAAGGCTATAAAGCAATAACAAAAAAAGAGCAGTTGGGGGTTATTGAAAAACAAATTGAGATAAATAATGGTTCTATTTGCAACATAGATGGAAAATGCAAAGGAGAAGAAAATTATCAAAATTGCCCGCAAGATTGTGAAATGGTGGCTAGAACCTTAAAGCCAGGTGAATACAATCTAAAAAAAATTAAAAGTGGGATAATCTTTTATAGTACCTTAATATTTGTGATTGTGATATCTATTATTTTTGTTGTAATAGGGATAATCCACTATAAGAGAAAACCTGCTATCAGCTAATTTTTTGAATATTTTTTAGACTTTAATAACAACTTATAAATTTTTAAACTCATTTCTCTATTTTAATTTATGTTAAATAACAACTTTTTTTCGCGAGACGCTGAGCAGGTTGCTAGAGAGCTTTTGGGAAAGACAATTGTTAGGAACATTGACGGAAAAGAGATGAAAGCGAGAATTGTTGAGACTGAGGCTTATTATGATGATAAAGATCCGGCTTCTCGCGCTTGTAAAAATGGGGATTTAAAAGAGACAATGAAAATGAAAGAAGCCACGATTTTAGTTTATGGAGTGCATAATAATTGGTTGATAAATTTTGTTACAGGAAAAGAAGGCAAGGCAGAAGCTGTGTTATTGAGAGCGCTTGAGCCTTTAAATTTTTCTGGAAAATGCAATGGGCCTGGGTTGCTTACAAAAGCATTGCAAATTAACAAAAAGTTTCACAAGCAAAGCATTTTGGATAGTGATGAGTTGTTTGTTATTGAGGGGGGCAAAGAGACTTTTGAGATTGTTGAGGGTAATAGGATTGGAGTTAAAAAAGATTTGAAAAAGAAGTTGAGATTTTACATCAAGGATAATAAACATGTAAGCAGAAAATAAAGTCTGCGCAAAAGAGTGTGCTACCGCAAAATATGAGTTTTATAAATTAATTAATATAGATTTAGCAGTATTTCAAGCGAAGCCGGTTCTCTTTAGCTGAGTGGAGCGAAGCTGATTTGCGAGCGAGAGGTTAAGTTATGTTTTATTTGTTCAAATAAAACATTTATAAATCTCTTATCATTATGAGATTTATGCAAAAGAGGAACGCTTTAATCTTAGCAGGCATCATGGTTTTATTGTTTTTCAGCTTGGCTTCTGTTGAGTTGTGGAGGCCTCTTTTAGGAAAAACTTTTATTACTGGAAGAGCACCTTTAGGAAGCGGTGATTATGGAAGCCCGGATTATTGTTTGGATACGTGTGAGAGCTTAAATTACAATTGCGGAATTCAGGTTATTTGTGGCAATCAATCAGATTGTGGAAGCTGCCAAGAAGGCCAAGCTTGCACAAATGGAAGATGTACTGCTGTAAGGTGTGTTGATACTGATACTTATCCTGGATATTTAAACGGGATTAATTATTACAAAAAAGGAACAGCCTATACAACTAGATTTGGAATAACTGATAATTGTGGCGGTGATATTTTGACAGAGTATTTTTGTTCAGGCAGCTTGGTTAATTGGACTTTTTATAATTGCAGCCAGGAGGACAAAATATGTGAGGATGGAGTATGTATAGAGAGTACAGAAGGAGCAGAAGAAGTAGAAGGACGTTGCGGTGATGGAAAATGTGAGGGAAGCATAGAAGCAACACTTAACTCTGGAAAGTATGCAAACTTGTCTTTAAATGGAAGATTTTATTTTGTAAAGGCAGTTGTTTTGGGAAATAATTCAGTTCAATTTACACTTAATGGGAAAAATGTTGATTTGCTTGGCGAGAAAGAATCTGAATCTGTTAATGGAACTAGGATTTATGTTAAAGAAATAGAATATTATTCTGATGTTTTTGGATGGGTTGTTTTTATACTTGGAGAGAATTACGAATCCTGTTCTTGGGATTGTGGATGTAATGAGACAGATAAAGGAATAGATATTTACAATAAAGGTGAAATAAATTATTATATTGATAGTGGTTGGCGCGAAGCAACAGATGGCTGTAGGGATAAATATTTAACTGAATTTGCATGCAGCTACTACACTCCGCAAGAAGCAAATCCGTCTAGAGTGTTTGAGTGCGAGTATGGGTGTTGGGATGGTAAGTGTCTCGAGTTTCAAGAGGCAGAGGAAAAAATAGAATCAAAAGAAGCTTATTGCGGGGATGGAAAGTGTGGTATAGGAGAGGAGAGAAATATTAAAAAAGGAGAGGTTTTAGAGTATGTTTTTAATGGTGAGGCTTACAGGATTTCTACTAATTCAAGCATGGCGAGCGAAGTTGTTTTGAGTGTTAATGGTGAGCTGACAGATAGTTTAGAGATTGGAGAAGAAGAGATTGTAGATGGCTTGTTAATTTATTTAAAAAATATTTGGTATATTTACTCTGATTTTAGTTTTGAGTCAATCGATGTTGTTTTAGGAGAGAATTTAGACAGCTGTCCTACAGATTGTATGAAAGAAATTTCCAAGGAAGAAGCGGCGAAAATTCTAGAAATAGAATCTGGGAAAGAGGAAATAAAAACAACGTGCGGAGATGGAATGTGTGATAAAGGAGTAGAGAGAACAATTATTTCAGGGGAAAGTGTAAATTTCAATTTTAAAGATAGAGAGTATAAATTGAAAGCAGAGGTTGTTGATAACAGCCATGCAGATGTAGTTGTTAATGAGCAGATTGTTAGAATGAGGGTATTTGAAAACAAAGTGATTGATGGGGTGCCAGTTTATTTGAAAAATATTGAATATAGCAGAGGGGAGTTGGGAAAAAGTGTTGATCTTGTTTTAGCGGAAACAGAAGAAACTTGCCCGCAAGATTGTGTTGATGAAGGAATTGTAAAAGAGTTTTATAAAGGAATTCTTGTGAGATTTATTAGGTTTTTTGGTGGGTGAATTTTTTTGCGAAAGATTTATATACTATAGTTAGTTATATAATCACTATGGAAACTACAATACAAGTCAGTAGAGAACTTTTAGAAAAGCTCGCGATAATGAAAATGCGCGAAAAAGAAAGTTATGAAAATGTTATTTGGGATTTAATAGAGGATAGAATGGAATTTTCAAATCAAACAAAAAGAAACATAGAGCAATCTGAAAAAGAAATAAAAGAGGGGAAAATAGTTTCTCTTAAAAAAATAAAAGAGAAATTGAAAGCATAAGATGTATTCTGTTGAATTCTCGCATACAGCTGAAAAACAGCTTTATAAACTGGAAAAAAACATTCAGCAAAGAATAATAAGTGTTCTTGAAAGAATTACAATAAGGCCTTTTCATTTTGTTAAAAGAAAACAAGGAACACCTTATTTTATTCTGAGGGTAGGAGAGCATAGAGTTATTTTGGACATAAGGCAAGAAAAAGAAATTATTTTTGTTATTGAATTGGGGCATAGGAAAAATATTTATGAATGAGTTCTTATTATTTTATCCTTGTTTTTGTTGTACTAATCTCTAAAATTCATTTTAGAGAATATAAATCTTTAAATACTTCTTTTTGTAATTTTCTTTATGGATACAGATAAAAAAGGGCTTGCTGGGAAAATAATTAGGAGCTTAGCTTTAAGTGTTTTAGGATTATTTTTTTCTGGATGTGGTGAGAATTGTAAATTTCAAGTAGGAAGCGGATTGCCTGCTGAAAGGCCGGCATATGGTATTATGCAAGAAGAGTATGACCGAAAAATGGAGCAGTTGAAGGGAGAGTATCAAGGAGAAATGAGAATCCAAAGGATAATCACACCTCAAAATGATAGTGTTAATGGATATTTACCTTTGGGCAGAGCGCAATTTTAAAAGAGTTAATAATTAGTTAATATTATAAATTGAGTTTTCTAGTTTAATTAGATGGGAAAAAAATGTGCGATTCTATTTAGCGGAGGGAAAGATTCATGTTTAGCTTTGCATCTCGCGAGGAAACAAGAATATGAGATTAAATATTTACTTAGTGTTTTGCCTGAAAATTTTGATAGCTTTATGTTTCATAAGCCTTATTTGAAACTTTTGGAAAAACAGGCGGAGATGCTTGGAATAGAATTGGTTATTATGAAAAGTGAAGGAATTGAGAATGAGGAGACTAATGATTTAAAGAAGTTAATTGAAAGTGTTAAAAATAAAGTTAAGGTTATTGTTGTTGGAGGAATTGCGTCGAGCTATCAGGGCAAGAGGATAAAAAATATTTGTGAAGAGATGGGATTGGAGTTTTATGCTCCGCTTTGGAATTTTAATGTAGAAGAAATTTGGAAAAAACTGCTTGATAAGAGATTTAAGGTTATTATAACTAAAATTTCTTGTGAAGGTTTAGATGAGAAATGGCTTGGAGAAATTATTGACGAGGAAAAACTAAAGGAGTTGAAAAAGTTGAGCAAAAGATATGGATTTAGGTTAGATTTTGAAGGAGGGGAGGCAGAAACAGCGGTTTTATTTATGCCTGAGTTTAGGAAAGATATAAAAATTAAATTTACCATAAAAAGTGAAGGAAAATACAGGCATTTTGTTGAAAATGTAATGGTGGAAAATGGAAAATAGTTTGAAACATGTTGCGGTAATTCTTGATGGGAATAGGAGATTTGCTAAAAGGCTGATGCTGGAGCCGTGGAAAGGGCATGAGTATGGGGCTAAAAAAGTAGAAGAGTTTTTTGATTGGACAAAAGAGTTTGGCATTAAAGAAACTACTATATATTGCTTTTCATTAGAAAATCTCAATAGGCCTAAAAAAGAGCTTAGTTACTTAATAAGGATTTTTAAAGAGTTTTTTAAAAAAATGTTAGAGGATAAAAGAATAGCAAAAGAAAAAATAAAAGTGAGATTTATTGGTAAAATTGAAATTTTTGACGCAGAATTGCAGGAGATAATGAAAAAAATTATGGAAAAAACAAAAAATTATGATTCTTATGTTATAAATTTTGCATTAGGTTATGGCGGAAGGCAGGAAATTTTAGCAGCTGTAAAAAAGCTAATGGAAAGCAAAGAAGAGATTAATGAAAAGAATTTAACAAAAAATCTATGGCTGACAAACGAGCCAGATTTAATAATCAGGACAGGGGGAGAAAAAAGAACAAGTAATTTTTTAGCCTGGCAGTCTGCTTATTCAGAGTGGGTTTTTCTTGATAAAACCTGGCCGGAATTTTCAAAGCAAGATTTTATAAACTGCATAGAAGAATTTAAAAAGAGAAAAAGGAATTTTGGGGCTTAAAAGAGAAAAAGAGGAAAATGAAATCTGAATTTTATAGGAAAAAGTTAGATAATGGATTGACAATTTTATTTGAAAAAAGAAGTTTGCCAGTTATAACAAGCAGCGTTAGCATGAAATATGGTTCTGAGTTTGAAACTGCGAAGCTAAAAGGAGTTTCGCATTTTATTGAGCATTTGGTTTTTAAAGGAACTAAAAAAAGAAGCCAGAAAGAAATAAGCGAAGAGGTAGAGAAAAAAGGAGGCACGATAAATGCATTTACAAGCGAAGAATTCACTTGTTTTTGGAATAAGCTGCCAAGCAGGCATTTGGATAAGGGGATAGGCATTGCTTCTGATCTTGCTCTAAATCCTCGGTTTGATAAAGAAGAGTTGGAAAAAGAAAGAAAAGTCATTCTGGAAGAGATAAAGATGTATCATGATACTCCTCAGCTTTATGTTATTGAGAAACTAAAAGAAATGTTGTATAAGAAACCATTTGGGATGTTTACAGCTGGAACAATAGAAACGATGTCTAAAATAAAAAGAGAGGAGGTTTTACAAGTTTATTCAAATTATTCTACCAATAACATGATTCTAACAGTTATAGGAAAAGCTGATTTTGATGAGATATGTGAAATTGCGAGAAAAATTTTTCCTCAAACATCAAAAAAAGTGGAAGAAAGAAAAGTAGTTATGAGGAATTGCGAGCTGATTGAAAAAAGAAAAGGGTTAGAGCAGACAAATTTGGTCTTTGGGTATCATGCTCCAGGTTTACAAGACAAAAACAGGTATGCTGCTGAAATTCTTGACTCAATTTTAACAAGAGGCATGTCTTCTAGGCTATTTCAAGAGATAAGGGAGAAAAGGGGATTAGCATATGCAGTCAAGGGAATTTTAGAGCAGAATAAAAATTATGGTTATGAATTGATTTATGCAGGAACTACTAAAGATAAAATCAAAGAAGTTAGGGAGCTTATTTTAAAAGAGATCAAAAAATTGCGAGAGTTGGAGAAAAAAGAGTTTGAAGAGGCAAAAGAGCAGTTGATCGGGGCGAGAGAGGTTGAAAGCGAAAATGGGGAAGAGGTTATGCTAAATTTAATAGCAGAAGAAAATTCGGGAAATGCAGAAGAATACTATAAATACAAAGAGAGAATTAATGCAGCAAGATTAGAGGAAGTTAAGAAGCTGGCTAAATTGAAAGGCTATTCTTTTATAGCGCTTGTGCCCGCATAAAAAAGAAAGAGAATTATAGTAAAAGGCATAAATAATCCATCATAAACTTATGTCTTCTCCTTAATACCAAAGGCATAAATGGTAAACTATCAATGTCCTTTGGTATAGGAAAAATAAAAAAATAAACAATTATTATCTACTTTTGCTTGTTTCCACAATGGCTTTTATAGCTACAACTAAACCCGCAGCACTTACAAATGCTATAAAGTTTCCTAGTATTGATTTGAGATATATGTTGATTATATCAAGTATATCTAAAGCATTTATGCTGGCTATCCCTAAAGTCAAAAGAGTGATTACCGCAACTAAAAATTTTATCACATTCTTTTCGTGTATATTAAGGAAACCCACAACTAATCCCAGTATAAATAATATCAATAAGATTATTGTTGTATATCCTTGTATAAACGCTGCTATCGCTGCTAGAATCAAGCCAATTATAAAAGCCCATTTACCTATTGCTTCCATCTTTACCTCCTTTTGCTATTTTAGGAAAGAAGAATCTATTTAAATATGTTTTGGTTTGGTTTAAAAGAAAATGAAAGAAGAAAAGAGCGAGAATAGAACAAGGTGCTTCATAGCTTTGGAGCTTCCAAGAGAGGCAATAAACTATGTTAAAGAATTGCAGAAAACACTCGAGAAGAAAAATCTTTTTACTGGAAAGTTTACAGAAGCTGAAAATTTGCATTTGACTTTGAAATTTCTTGGAGAGATAGAAGAGGAAAAAATAGACGAAGTGAAAAAGAAGCTTAGAGAAGTGAAAATGAAGAGTTTTGAGGCCAGATTAGGAGAGGTTGGAGTTTTTTCAAGTAAATATTCAAGTTATGTAAGAGTTATTTGGCTTAAGTTAGATAGAAAAGGAATTTTTGAACTGCAGAAAGAAATTGATGAGAATCTGAAAGAAATTTTTAATAAAGAAGAAAGATTTATGTCGCACATTACAATTGCGAGAGTCAAGCATGTTAAAAATAGAAAAGAGCTTATTGATTATGTTAAAAATTTAAAAACTCAGAAAATAAAATTTAAGGTAGATAAATTTTTCTTGAAGAAATCTGAGTTGAAGCCAGAAGGGTCGGTTTATGAAGACCTAGAAGAGTATAAATTGGAAAATTAACTCAAGGGTTCAAATTGGTTTGAAGTTATCGAAGGATTTATAAATAAAGTTTCTTTTCTTAGAAAGAAAAGAACTAATAAAGATGAAAAAGAGAATAATGCTTTGTTTTGCATTTTTGTTCTTAGTTACGCTTACTATTGGAGTTATTGCTCCTAGCGCGCCTTCTTCCGGCGGCGGAGGTGGAGTGGCGAGTTCAGGCGCTGGTGGTGGCGGAGGAGCAGCTACCATATCTAGTTGCCCTCAGTATTCTCCTCCTGTTCTTGGTTGGTGTAAAGATGGAACAATAGTCGGAGGAAAAATAGAGAGTAATGGTTGTGTAGGGCCTCCTATGTGTGTTAATAAAACAGAGCCTGTTCCATACTGGTGGTATAGAAATGCTTATTGGAAGTGTTATGATGGAACAGAGGAAAAAGAAGGGGGTGAAACTTCTTGCAAATCTTATGAAACCTGGAAAAAATATGCAGAAGAGGCTTGTGAAGGAAAGTGCGCGACTATTGCTATGGATTATGTTGGGGAAAATGGAACAACAGAAAAAAAATGCGGTGTGAATGCATTTCAAGTTTATAATAAATGCAATGCAGATATAATTGAAAAGCCAGTTTGTGGGAATGGCATATGCGAAGCAGGAGAGGGAGAAATATGCGAGATTCCTTCTGTAGATTGCAAAGAAGGAGAAACTTGCACAACAAAAGAAGGAAAATGTTATATAAACTGCCCACAAGATTGTAAAAATCTTCCTGGGATAGAAGGAAATTATGAAGAAAAGTTTGAATTACAAATCGGACAAGAAGTTAAATTTAAAGATCCTTTATTAAAAATTAAGTTTAATACTATTTTGGCTTCAAAAAGATGTTATCCTAAACCCTCAACACCTACTTATTCAAGGGAGTGCACTTACAAATGGGACACAACTTCTTATGTAAATCTAAATCAAACTACCACGATTAAAGCAGTCGTAAAAGATGTTAAAGGAAATACAGCTGAAGATGCTAAAAGTATTGAGATAGTAGAGTCTTTAAACGCGACAGGCGGAGCAGGAGGTGGAGGAACAAGCGGGGAAAAATTATATGTTCAAATTACAGAACCTTCTTCGAGTATTATAGAAGCTTCTACTGGAACAGTATTAAAAGTTTATGCAAAAGGGCCAAATCAAATTGAAGAGCTTTTAGTATATATCAACGGAGAGAGTATTGAATTTTCTGATGAAAGTTGTATAGATGGCGCTAGTGGGAATATAGAGGAAGAAGAAACCACAGAAAGCGAGGAAATAGAAGAAACCACAACAGGAGAAAAAACAAGAACTATTGAAATTTATTCTACTACCACAGGTAAAGTTGTTGCTGGAACAGATGGTGGAAATGGTGGTGGAGGTGGTGGAACAATTACCACACCAGTAAAATGTACATATGGAGCACCTGTGGCATTATTGCAAGTTAAAAGATATGAGGGCATAGAAAAAGAAGAAAAAAAGCAGAAAACAGAGGTTATAAAAATACAATTAGGAGAAACAAAATCAGTTTTTGATGTAACAATTAGTTTTTTAGATTATGATAAAGAAAGTAAACTAGGAGTTTTTTTAGTTTCTAAAGGAACATCTGCATGCCCTAAAAATTGCAAGTGTGATGATGAAGGAAATAAAATAGAGTGCTGGATAGAAGAAGAAAAATGTTCCGAAGGAAAGAAATTATGTCCTGATGGAACTTGCCAAGAAAAATGCAAAATAACAAATGAAACAACCGAATGTGATTTTGGATGTTTGTATCAGGATAAATGCCTGCCTTATGGTATCAGGGTGAGTGGATTGTATTGTGATATCTCTGGAGATATGAAAACACAATTGAAAGCAGATGAAACCTGCGAGAATAATTTTGAGTGTTCAACTAATTTATGCATAGACGACAAATGCATAAGCTCTGGCCTGATTCAGAAAGTTCTTAGTTGGTTTAGAAGGATTTTTGGTAAAGGTTAATAGTTGAGATTATTTCAATCTAAAGAAGTGATAAAATTCACTAAACTCCTGCTTCAAAAATTTTTCAATTATTAATAAATCTTAATAAGTTATTGTTGAATTATTAATTAGATAAACATTGTTATTATTAATAAAATTCGTAAAGTCATATCGATTTTATTTTTTCTTTGTACGCTAAGATTTCAGTTAGAGAAAAATAAAACCCCTTATAAAAGTTAAAGGATATTTATATATTTTTGGCTTTTGATTATATATTTCACATTATAGATTTGCTTTTAAATGGAAAATTATTGATTAGATTTTAATGGGAGATACATTAAAAACAAGAGTTCTAAGTAATGAGCTTGATGTAGATGATAAACTCCTTGAAAGAATTGCTGATGATACTGCGAAAGAATTAAAACAGCTCTCTAAGCAAAATCGGCCTAAAAAAATATATCTTTATAATGCAAATCAAGGTTGTTTGGTTAAAATAATGCTTATGCTTTATGATAGACTAAAACCAATTAAAGTTGAAATATTTACAACAGAACCTCCTGACACTAAACTCTACTCTGTTGATGTAGGCCATTATTTAGGTCTTAATCATCCAGAAGTTTCTTAAAATATTCTGTCCTGCTTTTTAAAACTTCTTTTAATTCTTCTTCGCTTGCGTTTATTATACTGTTTATTGTTTTGAATTTATTTAAAAGTTTTTTTGCGGTTGTTGGGCCGATGTTTGGAAAAGCTTCAAGGATATATTGTTTTTGTTCTTGGAAAGAAAGATTTTTCTTTTTTGCATGGAGGGAGACTAGAGTTTTGTCTTTTTCCATTCTTTTTGCTATCAAGTATAAGAATTTGGCTGTATCTTGGTAGTTTTTTGAAAAAATTATTGGGCAGTTTGCTTCAAGAGAAGTATACAATAACATACCTCTTATCGCATTGCTATGCAAGCCTTTTTTCTCTTCGTTATTATCATCGTTATAAAGCTCCTGCTCTTCAGTTCCTTCAATAACTAAAAGGCGTTTTTCATATTGCTTTATCTCTTCAAGCTGTATTAAGAGGCGTTTGTTCAGCATGCTTGAAATGAAATCACTTACTGTTTTTCTTTCTATAGCTACATTTCCTACAAGATAGTCAGCAACTTTTAGATGCTGGAATTCTACATCTACGCCCAGTCCAACTAGCTCTGATGCAACTAAAGAGTTTTTTTCATGCAGGTCTGCGATTATCTTGAATTTTTCTGCTTCTTTTTCTTCTTCTGATTTTGAAAAAATGTTGTGGAAAGGCATTTTTAAATTTTCACATCTAAATTTTTACTTTTTAAATATTTTTCAACAAGTTTGGGATTCCATATCCAGGTTATTGTTCCATCTTTATTCATTACTATTTTGTGTATACTTTCGAGATAGTAAAGAATTATTTTAAATGTTCTCCACATCATTTTTTTTGGCAGATTTTTGAATAATCCTATCTGCGTGTATTCGCCGCTATGCTTTTCGATAAACTCTTCTACCATTAAGACAGTGTCTAATCTTGGTGCACTTGCTTCAAATGATTTTTTGTTTTTTAATTCTAGTATCATAATGTATTAATTAATACATTGGTGTTTTTAAATGCTTTGGTCGATTGAGTTTTGTACTTTTTGAGCATAAAATTATAGTTTTTCTTACAGAAGATTCTGCAGAAAATTTTATGATGGAACATGTGAACTTCATTTTTGTGGATGTGGCAAGTTGTTTCTACTATTAAATTTTTCAGACAAATATTTTTAAGTTTTCTTTTTAATCTTTTTAGTTCTCTGTATAGCGGGCACTTTTTAGTTTTGCTCATAGTTATTTCATCAGATGTTTTTATAAAAGAAGGTTTCATCTTGGCGTTTTATTTTATTTTGTGTATCTTATCTGAGCTTCTTTCATTTTTTTATAATTCTTGCATCTTGCTAAATAGCAATACACATTATGGTGAACAGAATTCCAGGCAGAATTATGAAAGTGGCAACTCTCTTTATTGGTTGCGTGAATGGAAGCTTATGAGGAAAGCAGGGAGGTTCGCAATACAGCTCTTCTTCTAAATTTACTTTATCTTTTTAGTTTAAAAATAGTGGTTTCATCTGATACTGTAAACTAATCGTCTCCTGAGTTTTTAACAATGTATTTTATTAATTCGAGTAACTTCATTCTTCCAAGCTTTAATTTTATCCCAGCCATTTCTGCTGGTGTTTTTCCATTCAATTGTTGATGGGGATTTACAAAGTTATGGATTGTTCTTCTCAAATCCATAAAGCATCTTGCACCTTCAAAACTTTTGAAAC
>Ga0210017_1000718_pt1 | contig 28534 bp, 27 predicted proteins | sample CryGeyCG2014_020_FD_183966 | JGI IMG/M metagenome (GOLD analysis project Ga0210017, IMG submission 183966) | Groundwater microbial communities from aquifer - Crystal Geyser CG08_land_8/20/14_0.20 (SPAdes) (version 2) | ecosystem: Environmental > Aquatic > Deep subsurface > Groundwater | place... | reverse complement strand
TTTACTTCTTCCTCTATGTGCTCACTTGTCCGGTTCGCCGCCAGGGCCGCATTCGCCTTTATTTTTGTTCCGTCTATGCCCACCAATCCCACCTTTACCAGTCCCGCCTTCGCACACAACTTCAATATTTCCGTAAATAGTTTTTCCAGTTCTTCCTCGTTTTTCTGACGGAATCGGCAGAGCGTAGTATGATCAACTTTCGTGTTTGCGCTTAGCACTCTAAATCCGATATCCCTTTCACACAACTGCTCTATCTTACGGCTTGAGCGCTGACCAAGACTGTATGCATACAGTAACAGGCTCACCATCATCTGCGGATTATACGACGGTGCTCCCCATCCGTCTTTTCTATACCTTTGATAAAAGCCATTTAATTCCATCTGCTTTACCGCATCTATTACGAACCACGCAATATCTTTTTCCGGCAACCATTCCTGCAAACTTGGCGGCAGCAGATATTTTTGCTCTCTATTACAGTCTTTGAAATTATATCCCATTTTTCCCTCCACTTTTAATTATTGTTTCTGAATTATATCATATTTTTCATGTCGGTGGGGGTTTATGCAACAGACTCAACCACCGCGCAAAAGGAAATATGATTCAATTTTGGTGACGGGAGAAAGCGATGGCTTGTTTACCTGACATAGCCGGGTTATTGTCAAAGGCAGCGGAAATATGCTATTTATAGACGGTAAAACAAACAAGCGGAGAGGTACCCAAGCGGCTGAAGGGGCGGGTTTGCTAAACCTGTAGGGGTCCGTAAGGGCCCGCGAGAGTTCAAATCTCTCCCTCTCCGCCATCACTTAACCACATTCAGGAGAGGAGCAAGCCAACTGCTTGGCTTGCGTGAGGATTTGAAAGCCGGAGCGATGCGCGAGTTTTGCAAAGCAAAGACGAGCGCCGCGAGGCGGGGTCGCGAAAAATTCCCGTCAGGGAATTTATTTGTGACCAAATCTCTCCCTCTCCGCCATCAATCAGGCGATTTACATCACCCGCTACAGGGCGGCATAGCAATGCCGCGGCTACAACAAACGGGCTTTACGCGCAGGCTAAAGCCTGCGGCTACAAGACAGGCGCCTTACGGCGCCCGCTGCATTTTGGACTTTCAGAAAATGAGAGCGCCGAGGGCGCCGCAGGAGAGAATAACGACAAGGGGATGAAGTTTCCCCTCAAATATAACCAGAAACAGAAACGCGGCGGCGGCGATTGACAATTCAAGAAGGCCCTGCACGACGCCAGAGCCGTATGACCAGACCGCGAAAATAATGAGCGAGAGCACACCGAGCTGGATTCCCTTCCTGAGTTTGCGGGCATGGCTGTTGTGCTTAAATCTGCCCGCGAATGGCGCGAGCGCCACGAGAATCAATAGCGAGGGGAAGATAACCGAAGCTGTGGCGACAATTGCGCCGGGGACGCTTCCCAGACGGAAACCCGTGAAAGTGGCTGCGTTGACAGCGATGGGGCCCGGCGTCATCTGAGCGACGGCGAGGATCCGCGCCATATCGTCAAATTCCATCCATTGACGCTGTTCAACGAGTTCGTGCTGGATGAGCGGTATTGTGACAAGGCCCCCGCCGTAAGCGCCGAGGCCTATCAGGGAGAAGCTCACAAATAATCCTGTCAGAATACGCATCAGCTTTCCTCTCGCGCCTGACGGCGGACTTTCAGCCGCGCCTGAAGCGGCTTTCTGTTTTCGGGAAGAAGGCGGTAACCGAGAAGGCCGGCGGCCAGCAGTCCGAACAAAGGATGCAGGCCGAAAACGCCGACGGCAATCACGCCCGCGGCGCAAACGGCAAGATGCTGCCAGCGGTGAAAAAGTTTTCTGCCGAAAATAAAAGCGGCGAAGGCGAGCTGTCCCGCCACCGCTATGGCGCAGCCGCGCAGAAAAGCCGATACCCTCGGATAATCAAAAAACGGAAGCAGGAACTTCGCTATAAAAAGTATGACGAAAAAAGACGGCAGGACGGTGCCGAGGACGGCGACCGCCGAGCCTTTTTTACCGCGCAATTCAGCGCCGAGAAGATAGGCGAGATTTACGGCTACGGCTCCGGGCACGACAGTCGCCATGGACATCATGCCTATGAAATCGTTATCGTTCAGCCAGCGCCGCCGGAAAACGAGCTCATGCCTTATGACCGGCACCATGGCGAGGCCCCCACCGAGCGTCAGCATGCCTATACGGAAGAATGTCAGAAAGAGGAGAGGAAAAGAAACGCGCTCCTGCGATCCGGCGGCATCATTGGCGGTTAAGTTGTTCAGATTCATTGCCGAATTATAGCTTTTTGCGGAGATTGTTCAAGTAAGTTCGCCGGAGGGCGCTTGATTTTTCGCGGCTTTGTTGTTAAAATCTTTCTTATGAATTTCATAAACAAATACGAGCTCGTGAAAGCGGCAAGGGGTAAAATTCCCGTTGATGTGCTTTTCAAGAACGCGCGGCTGGTCAATGTGTTCTCGGGCAAAATAGAAAAAACCGGAGTCGCCGTGCACAAGGGCGTCGTGGTGGGATTCGGCAGTTATAAAGCGAAGAAGACCGTTGACATAAAAAATCATTACATAGTGCCCGGACTTGTGGAAGGACACATACACACGGAAAGCTCAATGCTGGAAATGGGCGAATTCGTCAAAGCGGTGCTCCCCTACGGCACGACAACCGTTATATGCGACCCTCACGAGATAGCGAATGTGCTGGGCCTGGAAGGCATCACCTATATGCTGCAGTCGGCGAAGTACCAGCCCGTGGACATATATTTCACTCTCCCCTCAACCGTGCCGGCCACTGATATGGAAACATCCGGCGCGCGGCTTTCCGCGGTTGACCTCATGCCTTACTTCTCTCAAAAATGGGTCGTGGGCCTGGGAGAGGTGATGAATGTGCCGGGTGTGCTTGAGAATGACAGGGAGATTTTTGACAAACTGAAAATAGCTTTCGGCAAATCCATAGAGGGGCATGCTCCGGGTCTGATGGGCAAAGATCTTTACGCCTATATCACAAGCGGAATACGCAGCGACCATGAATCGTTCGGCAAAGAAGAGGCCCTTGAAAAACTTTCGGCGGGAATGACCGTCATGATAAGGGAAGGCTCCGTGGCCAAAAATCTTAAAACGCTCGTAGGCATTGTCAACGACACAAATCAGAGCCGCTTCTGTCTTGTCAGCGATGACCGCAACCCCATAGACCTTGTGGAAAAAGGCCATCTGGATTACACAATAAGGAAAGCGATATCTTACGGCCTTGATCCCGTCTCCGCCATAAGGATGGCCACACTGAACCCCGCGCGGCATTTCGGCCTCCGGAACGCCGGGGCCGTCGCTCCCGGTTATTTTGCCGATTTCATTGTTGTGGACAATCTGTCCAAATTCGGCGTGACGAATGTGTACAAACGCGGGGAAGAAGTCGCAAGAAACGGAAAGGCTCTCAAGAGCAGAAAGCCCAAGCCCGTGCCTCTGCGCAGCAGTGTAAATGTAAAATGGATAATGCCGGCGCATTTCAAACTTCCGGCGGCCTCAAAAAAAATCAATGTTATTGAGCTGGTCAAAGACGAACTCATAACAAAAAAACGCGTGATGCCCGTAAAGACGGAAAACAGCTTTGCCGTTTCCGACACAAAAAACGATGTCCTTAAAGTCGTCGTTGTGGAGCGTCACAAGAGGACGGGCAACATTTCGCAGGGCTTTGTAAAAGGGTTCGGCCTGAAGAAAGGGGCTCTGGCCTCTTCCGTGGGGCACGATTCCCATAACATAATATGCGTCGGATGCGACGACGAGAGCATTTATCAGGCGGTGCTCTCCATTATAAAAGCCGGCGGGGGACTCTGCTGTTTTGAGGACCGCAGGCAGGAAATGCTCCCTCTGCCGGTAGCGGGACTGATGAGCGACAGGGATCTTTCTTTCGTCTATAAGCAGCTGAAGCGGCTCCACAAAATGACCTCGGCCATGGGCTGTAAGCTCGAAGACCCTTTTATGACTCTTTCTTTTCTGGCTCTGCCGGTGATACCGGATCTTAAGATCACCGATATGGGCCTGGTGGATGTGACGAAGAACAAATTTGTGAAACTTTTTGTCTGAAGCGGATGTCCTTATCATTACGGGGATTTAAGATTCCTCACCCCTATGGGGTTCGGAATGACAGTAAAAAAGTGTTTTGAATGGCGGGAGGAAAAATGACTGAAAACGCGAAGAGAGCGATTGTTATCGTTCTGGACAGCCTGGGCGTGGGCGAGATGCCGGACGCCGCCGAATACGGCGACAAGGGCGCCGACACACTGGGGCATATTGTTGAGAAATTCGGGGGACTGGACCTGCCCAATCTGGAAAAATTGGGGCTGGGAAAGATAAAAAATCTTCGGCCGGGAAAAGAAGCTCCGGACGCTCAGGGCGCCTACGGAAAAATGGCGTCGGTGTCAGCCAGCAAAGACACGACAGCCGGGCACTGGGAAATAATGGGAAGCCCCGCGAAGAGGCCCTTCCCCACTTATCCCGACGGTTTTCCCGAAGACCTGCTGAATAATTTTAAAAAGGCCGCCGGCGTGGACGGGATACTGGGCAATAAGGCCTCCTCCGGCACGGTGATACTGGAAGAGCTCGGCGAAGAGCATGTGAAGACGGGCTTTCCCATAGTCTATACCTCCGCCGACAGCGTCTTCCAGATAGCGGCGCACGAAAAATATTTCGGCCTGGACAAACTTTACCATGTCTGCGAAAAAGCCAGAGAGATTCTCGTGGGAGAGCACGCCATAGCGAGGGTTATAGCAAGGCCCTTTACGGGCGAAACGGGCAGTTTCGCGCGGACGACAAACCGCAAAGACTACGCCATAGAACCTGTCTCAACAACTGTCCTGGATCTGGCGAAGGCCGCGGGCGTGAATGTCGTGGGCGTCGGGAAAATAGGAGACATTTTCGCGCACAGGGGACTGAACGAAGAGCAGCACACCGGCCTCAACGCCGTGGGGATTGAACAGACGATAGAGGACATCAAAAGAAAACCCTCAAAGAACGAGCTGGTTTTTGTCAATCTCGTGGATTTTGACAGCCTCTTCGGCCACAGAAGAAACACTCAGGGATACTATGACGCGCTCAAGGAATTTGACGCGGCCCTGCCCGCTATCAGGCAGGCGATGCTGAAGGATGACATCCTCATCCTCACGGCGGATCACGGCTGTGACCCCACTTATGTCAAGCACACGGATCACACAAGAGAATACGTGCCTCTTCTGGTGACGGGAGACAGGGTCAAGGCGGGCACGAACTTAGGAACGCGGGAAACATTCTCGGATATAGGCGCCACAGCGGCGGAATATCTCGGGGTGGAAGGCCTCAAACGAGGCAAATCATTTTTGAAGGAGATACTATGAACGCAGCGGAAAAAGCACACAATGCCGTAAAGAAGAAAATTGACAGGGCCGACACGGCTCTGATACTCGGCAGCGGCCTGGGAGCGCTGGCTGATGAGGCAAAAGGCCGGAAAGAAATTTCCTATGACAAAATACCGGGTTTTGCCAAAAGCAAGGTGCCGGGACATTTGGGCAAGCTCATTTCAGGCACGGTCGCTTCGCGGAAAGTCATAATCATGTCCGGAAGGATACATTACTACGAAGGGCACCCGATGGCGAAACTTGTTCTGATGATAGAGGTGCTGGCCAAACTGGGCGTGAAGAAACTCATTGTGACCAACGCCGGCGGCGCGGTGAATAAAACTTTCAAGGTGCCATCACTCATGCTGATAAGCGATCACATCAACATGCTCGGAGACAACCCTCTCATAGGGGGCGCGGATTTCATAGACCTGAGCGACGCCTATGACGCGAAATACAGAAAAATAGTGCAGGCCGAAGCGAAGAAACTGAAAATTAAAATCAATGAAGGCGTCTATCTGGCTTTTTCAGGCCCCTCCTATGAAACAAAGGCCGAAATAAGGATGGCGCGGACGCTCGGAGCCGATGCGGTCGGAATGTCCACAGTGCCGGAGGTGATCGCGGCCAAAAAACTCGGCCTGACGGTGATAGGCATCTCGTGCATGGCCAACTACGCCTGCGGCGTGACGGGCCAGCCCCTCTCCCATAAGGAAGTGATGAAATCGGGCAGAATGATCTCGCACGATTTCATACGGCTCATAAAGGGCATTATTTCCTCAAAAAAATTCTGACAGAACCTTTGAAATATCTTTCTCCAGAGCTCAATGCCGACCCCCGCATAGTTGAATTTCTTTCCGCGCGGGGCATCACGGCGGAAGATGAGATAAGGGATTTTATCCGGCCGGAGGTCAACATCCCTGAACTTCTGGCCAAGTTTCCCGATTTGAGCAAAGCGGCGGGGATATTAAAAAGCAGCGTAAAATCCGGCGGGAGGATAGCGCTGATAGGTGATTCCGACGCGGACGGGCTCTGTTCGCTGATGATACTTGATGACGCTTTGGGCTCCGCGGAGAAATCTCTCTTTGTCTGCGGAGGGCCTTCGCACGGCATAAGCCCCGCGGACATAGAGGCCGTACTTGAATCAAAACCCGCCGTTGTCATAAGCGCCGATGTGGGCATCTCCGAGCACAGGGCCGCGCGGGCTTTCAGGGAGCGCGGAATAAAGTTCATAATAACGGATCATCATTATCCTTCGGGTGAGGCCGCTCAAGCGGACGCCGTCATAGATTCATGCGTCAGCCATCCGGAGACCGAAATAGCCGGCTGTGCAGCCGCCTTCTGCCTCGCCGCGGCCTACAAGCTCAGCCTGAACGATGATTTTGAGAAGGTCAAGATCGCCTGCGACATAGAAACAAGCGGACTGTCGCCTTCCCGGGACGAGATAATAGAGATAGGCGCGGTAAGGTTCTCCGGCTTTAAGGTCATAGACCGTTTTTCATCTCTGCTGAAACCCTCCGACCGCATCAGCTCCGAAATAAGCGCGCTCACCGGTATCAGCAACATTGAGCTTGAGGGAGCCCCGGAACGCGTGGAGACGCTCAGGAGATTCAGGCAATGGATAGGCAATGACACGCTAATTTTCCACAACGCTCCCTTTGACACATCTTTTATAGATGCCGAATTCCGCAAATACACAGGCGGGGCGCTGGTCAACAATGTGATAGACACCCTGCCGATTTCAAGGAGCGCTCTGCCGTCGCAAAGCCACAAGCTGGAACATCTCAAAGACCATTTCGGTATAACGGCCGACGCTCACAGGGCTCTGCCGGACGCGGAGACCGCGCGGAAACTCTACATGATTCTGGAGCATTTCAGGACTCCCGCTTTTAAAGTGTTCGCCGAACAAAATCTTCCGCTGGCGGCGCTCGGCACCGTCTCCGACAACATAGCCCTCAAAGGGATCTCGCGGGCGCTGGTCAAAAAGCACCTTGACGGCATCCTGAAAATAAGGCGCTACTCAATCAGGTCTCTCATCAAGAAGCTCGGCATAGAGCGGGAAAGCCTGAAGCAGGACCTGTCAACCAAACTCATCCCTTTTCTGAACGCTCCCAAAAGAATGGGAGAAGCGCCTCTGGCTCTGGAATTGCTGAAAGCAGATTCCAAAAAAACTCTTTCGGCGGCCTTTGAGCGTGTCAAAGAACTTAATGAGAAAAGACAGCGGGAAATGAAACAGCATTTTGACGGAATACTGAAGCTGATACGGGACAAGGGCCTGGACAGGAAAGCCCTGATAATGGTGAAGGCCGAAAATCTTCCTCCCGGACTGCGGGGGCCCGCGGCCAGCAAAGTGTCCCGGATATTCGCGAAACCGGCGATTGTTTTCACCGCTTCCGCGAACAGTTGGACGGCATCGGCCAGAGGAGCGGGCAGGGATATGCTGGAGATGTTCAGCAAATGCGGCGCCGGGGCCGAATACGGAGGACATCCCGGAGCCTGCGGCATCAGAATGAAGAAAGAGCACCTTCAAAAATTCATGGATGACTGCGAGACTTATTTCGCCGGCCTGAGCGTAAAAGAAGCGCCAGCCGCGGATATCGCCTGGGACGGGTGGCTGGAAAAAAACATAAAGAGCTTTCTTGATATCCTTGAGCCTTTCGGAAACGGCAACCCGCTTCCCCTGTTCGCCGCCGTCGGCGCGGAATGCCTTTCTGCGTCGCAAAAAGGGGATAAATTCCTTTTGAGGTTGAAAAAAAACGGCAAACTTCTTAATATAGTCTCTGGCGAAAAGCCGGACTGCGCAGTGATGGATGTTATTTTCACGGCGCTTGAAAGAAAAAAGAAGATTATTTTTTTCTTAAAAAGCTGGAAAAAGAAATAGTGCGAAAAATGAGCCTGCCTACCGGCAGGCAGGGAGGAAAAATGTTCAGTGTTTATGAGGTGATCAAAAAGAAAAGAGACGGCGCGGTGCTGTCAAAAGAAGAAATTGAATTCATGATATCGGGCTTTGTCAAAGGAGACATCCCGGATTACCAGATGTCGGCTTTTCTGATGGCGATATTTTTTTCGGATATGAACGCGGAAGAAACGACTGTCCTCACGGAGTGCATGGTTGATTCCGGGGACCGTGTGGATTTGAGCGGGATAAAAGGTTTTAAGGTTGATAAGCACTCCACGGGCGGCGTGGGCGACACCACCTCTCTCGTGCTCAATCCGCTTGTCGCGGCCTGCGGAGGCATAGTGGCGAAAATGACAGGCCGGGGCCTCGGCCACACCGGCGGCACCATTGATAAGCTGGAATCCATACCCGGATTCAGCTGCAGTCTGCCGATGGAAAAGTTTGTGGAGAATGTCAACAAAATACACATCGCGCTCATCGGGCAGACGGCAAAGCTCGCTCCCGCGGATAAGAAGATATACGCGTTGCGCGACGGCACAGCGACGGTGGATTCCATTCCTCTGATAGTCGGGAGCATCATGAGCAAGAAGCTCGCGGCGGGAGCCAACGGCATCGTGCTTGATGTCAAAACAGGCTCAGGCGCTTTTATGGAAAAATACGAGGATGCCGCCAAACTCGCCAAAGCCATGGTTGATGTCGGGGAACTCGCGGGCAGGAAGATGGTGGCTCTGGTCACTTCAATGGAAGAACCCCTGGGTTTCGCCATCGGCAACGCCATAGAAGTGAAAGAGGCCGTCGCCACTCTGAAAGGCGAGGGGCCTAAGGATCTTGAAGGGCTGTGTGTCGAGCTTGGCGCGAATATGCTTCTCATCTCGGGCATAGCCTCATCAATTGACGACGGTATAGTTAGAATGAAAGGGGCTATCAAAGACGGCAGCGGCCTTAAAAAATTAAAAGAAATGGTGGAGGCTCAGGGAGGAGACCCCGCCGCTATTGATAACACGGACATGCTTCCCAAAGCGAAATTTGAAGAGGAAGTTAAAAGCGCCAGCGACGGATATGTGCAGAAGATCAACGCTCTTGAAGTGGGCCTCACCGCCAATTCACTGGGAGCGGGCCGGGCCAAGCAGGATGATGTTGTGGATCCGGGTGTCGGCATATACCTGAAAAAGAAAGTCGGCGACGCGGTGAAAAAAGGCGAAGCGCTCGCCGTGTTCCATCACAGTGACAAGGTCAAATTTGAAACCGCGAAAAAACGCTTCATAGCCGCTTACACCATAGGAGCTGAAAAAGTGCCGCCGCTTAAGTTTTTTTACGGCAAAGCGGATAAAAACGGTATCGTAAAAATGTAAAACCGGGCCGGGATTGTTGTAAGCCTGCCTGCCGGCAGGCAGGGGAGGGTGAATGTTTCCTGAAAATGTGATGATGGCTCTGTCTGAAAAGACGCCGTCAAGAATATGCATGATTGTCGCCGACGGCCTCGGAGGTATTCCAGTCAACGGCAAAACGGAACTTGAAGCGGCCGCGTGCCCCAATCTTGACGCGTTCGCGAAGGAATCCGTCTGCGGAAGAAATGTGCCGGTGGCGCTGGGTATAACACCCGGCTCAGGACCGGGGCATCTCGCTCTTTTCGGATACAACCCCATGACCTACCAGATAGGCAGAGGCGTTCTTGAGGCCCTGGGCATAGGGCTGGAAATGACAGAATTTGACATGGCGGCCCGGGCGAATTTCGCCACTCTCAAAGACGGCCTCATCGTGGACCGCAGAGCCGGGCGGATAGCCACGGAAGAAAACGAGCGGCTGGTCAAAAAACTTTCCAAAAAAATCACGGAAATAGACGATGTGAAGGTGCAGATATTCCCCGGCAAAGAACACAGGTTCGTGGTGATGTTCACCGGAGAAAACCTTGGCGGCGATCTCGCCGACGCCGATCCCCAGAAAGAAGGCCTGCCCCCGCTGGAATGCAGGAGCACATCCGAATCCGCGTCCAGGGCGGCAAGAATAGTCAACGCCTTCATCACGCGGCTGAACGAGACTCTCGCGGATGAGCCGGTGGCCAACACGGCGCTCATGCGCGGTTTTGCCTGTCTGCCCGATATACCGACGATGAACGAACTCTATAAACTGAAATGCGGCGCCTTCGCGACCTATCCCATGTACAAAGGCCTGGCCTCACTTGTGGGAATGGACATTGTGGATTGCGGCGCCACTCCGGGGAGCCAGCTGGAAACTTTGAAAAAAAAGGGCGCTGAATACGACTTCGTCTACTATCATTACAAATACACCGACTCGCGCGGCGAAGACGGGGATTTTGACGCAAAAGTGAAAGCTATTGAAGATTTTGATAAACTGCTGCCGGAGATCGCCTCACAAAATTTTGATGTGGTCTGCATAACGGCGGACCATTCAACGCCGGCAAAGATGAGCGCGCATTCATGGCACCCCTGCCCCATAGCCATAAGAGCTAAATACGAGATGACGGACGATGTGGAAGTGTTTTCAGAACGAGCCTTTGACAAGGGTTCAATAGGACGGATATGGTCGGCAGACATCATGCCGATGCTTATGGCGAACGCTCTGAAACTCAAAAAATTCGGGGCCTGAAAATCGTTCAGTATAAAATGCCGGATCTGCTGAAAAACAGGAAAATTGTATTTGCCGCCATAGCGTCGGCTGTTCTTCTGACAGCGGTCTTTGTCCTGAGGCGGAGCCGCTGCCCTAAAGAGCCGGAAGTCCGCAAGCCTAAAACTATAATATACGGCGATAACCTGGCGGCGGGAGAGAATCTGGCGACAATTTTCGCCAGACGGGGCGTGCCGGCTAACAACTATTACAGCGTCATCGGCGAATTTTCCAAAATTTACAATGCCAGAAGGATACAGGCGGGTCATTATTACGAGGTGACCCTGTCCACCGAAAACAAAATACTTGAATTTTCATACCGTCCGGAAGTGGCCGTAAAATATGTGGTGAAACTCACGACAGAGGGCTATAAGGCCGAAGAGATACAGCTGAAAATCCATAAAAAATATTTCGGCTTTTCCGGCACGGTCGAGAACAATCTCTATTATTCCATGATATCAGTCGGGGTGAACCCCAGCCTCATCATGAATTTCGCGGATATCTTTGAATCAAGGATAGCTTTTCTCACGGACCAGAGGCCGGGCGACAGATTTTTCATCGTCTTTGAACAGTCTTTCACCGAACGCGGCCAGGAGGTGGACAAAGGCACAATCCTCGTCGGGAAATACATCATGTCCGGCGGACAGCGCGGCAAGGGGAAAATAAAGGAGTTTACGGCTTTTGCTTTTCCGAGGGGCGGGCTCTACGATTACTATGACCCTTCAGGAAAATCCCTTAACACACAGTTCCTCAGCGCCCCTCTCAGTTTCAGGAGGATATCCTCTTATTTTTCCAACCGCCGCTTTCATCCCATCCTGAAATATCACAGGCCTCATCACGGCATAGATTATGCCGCGCCGGCGGGCACACCCGTCTCTTCAATAGGCGACGGCCAGGTCATTTTTGTCGGCAGAAACGGCGACTACGGAAAGCAAGTCAAAATACGGCATAGCTCCACTTATGAGTCATGGTACGCCCATCTTTCAAGATATGCGTCCGGAATCAAACGCAACGCCTATGTAAAGAAGGGTCAGGTAATAGGCCATGTCGGCAGTACCGGTCTGGCCACAGGGCCGCATCTGGATTTCAGGGTCAAACAACGCGGCCGTTTCGTGAATTTCCTGACCTTAAAGCTGCCGCCGGCCAGAAGTCTCACAAAAAAAGAGATGAAGGAATTCACTCCTCTTAAGAAACGCTATTATCGCTACATGGCCGAGCTGATAATGAACGGTAAATTCAAATATGACAGAGCTCCTTATTGACGCGGGCAACACATTCATAAAAAGCGCTTCGGTAAAAAAGGGTAAAATCATCGCCGGGAAAGAGTTTCGCACAGCGCTGCTGAATGAAAAAAAACTGAGAGATATGCTCAAGACCGCCGGCGTCTGTGTCTGCTGTTCGGTGGTGCCGAAAGCCACAGTGATGCTGAAAAAAATATGCGGGAAAAAAAACATCAAAATTCATTGTTTAAGCTATCGCGACATCAGGGCTGTCAGACTGAAATACAAAGCCCCGAAAAATATAGGCGCCGACAGGATAGCCTCCATTATAGGGGCGCTCTCCCGGTGCCGGCCGCCTTTTATAATAGTGGATATGGGCAGCGCCGTCACCTGCGAACTTGTGGATAAAAACGGAAATTACCGGGGAGGCGTGATATTCCCGGGAATAGAACTCTCTCTCAAAGCGCTGAATGAGGGATGCGATCTTCTTCCCAAAGTGACATTTTCCCGGACGCGGAAAGGGCCGGGAACAAACACGGAAGAATGCATTAAAAAGGGGGTCCGGGCGGCGACGGCCGGGGGTATAGAAAAAACAGTTACGGATTTCCTCGCGATGGAGCCGGACTCCGCCGTGTTTCTAACCGGCGCGGGGGCGCGCTTTTTCACTCCGGGAGATTTTTCATTCCCCTGCAGGAAGGCTCCGGCGCTTGTGTTTGACGGCCTTTTACAATTTTATCAAAAACTTGTACAATCGGGACTTGATTGAGCGTGGGTGAACGCGCTCAAAAACGCTAAAATGCGGGAATGTTTGGAAGTGATGTTTAAATGGAGGTTGTAAAATGACAAAAGTTGGTATTAACGGGTTCGGCCGCATCGGCCGTCTGGTTCTCAAAGCCGGATTGAAATCAAAGAACATAGAGTTCGTGGGTATAAACGATCTTGCGGGGACACAGACCCTGGCCCATCTTTTTAAATATGACTCCACCTTCGGAATTTTTCCCGGAACAGTGGATGCCAAAGGAAACAGCCTTGTCATAGACGGCAAAGAGATTAAAGTCTGCGCCGAAAGAGATCCCGAGGCTCTTCCCTGGAAAGAGCTGGGAGCTGAAATAGTTGTGGAGTCCACAGGACTTTTCAGGACCAAAGACGAGGCATCCAAGCACATAAAAGCGGGGGCGAAAAGAGTGATAATCTCAGCTCCGGCTAAGGAAGAGGATATCACGATAGTGATGGGCGTCAACGAAGACAAATATGACGCATCCAAACATTTCATCATCTCCAACGCGTCCTGCACGACAAACTGTCTGGCGCCGCCCATGAAAGTGGTGATGGACTCTTTCGGCATCAAAAAAGGCCTGATGACGACTATCCATTCTTTCACCAACGATCAGAATGTTCTTGACGCGCCGCACAAGGATCTGCGCCGCGCCCGGACCGCTTCGGTCTCAATGATACCGACGACAACAGGCGCCGCGAAAGCGATAGGGCTTGTAATCCCGGAGCTGAAAGGCAAGATGGACGGATTCGCTATACGGGTTCCCACGCCCAATGTGTCCGTGGTGGATGTCGTTGTGCAGGTCGAGAGAGAAACCACCGCCGAAGAAGTGAACGCGGAACTTGTCAAAGCCGCGAACGGCCCTCTTGGAAAATACATGGCTGTCTGCAAAGAGCCTCTCGTGTCAATTGATTTCAACGGCAATCCCAAATCATCCACAGTAGACGCGGGATTCACGAAAGTCTTCGGCGACATGGTAAAAATCCTCGCCTGGTATGACAATGAAACGGGATACGCGACGAGGGTGATAGACCTGATAGAGTACATGCAGGCAAAATAAAAAATGAGAACGCTGAAAGACATGGATCTGGCGGGCAAAAAAGTCCTCGTGCGGGTTGATTTCAATGTGCCTGTTAAAAACGGCGAAGTCAGCGACGACACAAGGCTGAGCGCCCATGTGCCCACCATAAAAAGCATCCTTGAAAAGAAACCGGCGAGGATCATCCTGATGAGCCATCTCGGCAGGCCCAAGGGGGCTGCGTCTCCGGAATTTTCCCTGAAAATCGTTTTGCCGCGCCTTGAAAAACTGCTCGGCCAAAAAGTGCATTTTTTTGAAGATTGCGTGGGGAAAGAAACCGGCGGCGGCCTTGAAAAGCTTCCGGGCGGCTCCATCGCTCTGCTTGAAAACCTGAGGTTCCACGCCGAAGAAAAGAACAACGATGATAATTTCGCCAAAACACTCGCCTCCTACGGAGATGTCTTCATACAAGACGCTTTTGCCGTGTCGCACCGCGCCCACGCGTCCACAGTGGGCATACCGGCGCTTTTACCGTCAGCGGCGGGTTTTCTGATAGAGAAAGAGGTGAAGTATCTTTCCGAGCTCCTGCAAAATCCGCGGCGGCCTTTTGCGGCCGTCCTCGGCGGGGCGAAAGTATCTACGAAAATATCGGTCATGAAAAGCCTGCTCTCAAAAGTGGATTATCTTCTTGTGGGCGGCGCCATGTCATACACTTTCCTCAAAGCCCGCGGAGAGAACACCGGCCTGTCGCTGGTGGAAGATGACTTTCTTGAAAAAGCAAGAGAGATAGCCGCGGAGGCCGGGAATAAGCTCCTGCTGCCGTCGGACCACCTGATAAGCAAATCATTCAAAGAGCCGCTGGAGTCTTCCGCGGCGGGCGCAATCCCGGACGGGTTTTACGGTGTTGACATAGGCCCCGAAACGCTGCGGGAATATTCCCGTATACTGAAAAGCGCGAAAACAATTTTCTGGAACGGCCCCATGGGAGTGTTTGAGGTGGACGCTTTCGCCGAAGGCACAAAAACAATCGCCGGAGTAATAGCGGAAGCCACAAAAGCCGGCGCTGTGTCTGTGGCCGGCGGCGGCGACTCCGTGGCGGCGATAAACAAAACCGGCCTCGCGGAGGATTTCAGCCACATTTCAACCGGAGGCGGCGCCTCGCTGGAATTTGTGGAAGGCCGAAATCTTCCGGGAATAGAAGCCCTGAATCAGGAGTAAATTTATGTACACATTTCTTGTTGTTTTTCATGTGATGATAGCGGCGGCGCTGATATTTATAATTCTGATACAGGTGAGCCGCGGCGCGACGGGTTCGTCATTTCTCGGCGGATCCTCGGATTCCCTGCTTATGGGCCCGGCGGGCGATGTGTTCCTGAAAAAGGTCGTGGTCGTGCTCGGGATTCTTTTCGTGATCATATCCATATCCATATCGGCGGCGGTAAAACAGCGCGGGGTGAAATTTCCCGCTGTCCCTCCCGCGGCCGCGCCCACCCCTCAGGAAGGGGCTCAGCGCTGATATATTGGTTTTTTGTTCGCCGGGGTGGTGGAACTGGCATACACGTACGGTTGAGGGCCGTATGAGGCAACTCTTGCGGGTTCGAGTCCCGCCCCCGGCAAATATTGGGCAATGTGAGGAGATAAAATTATGAAAAAGTTCAAATCCCTGTTTTTGACATTAATCGCGGCTCTGTTTTTAGCCGGTTGCGCGGCGGCTCCTGTTGTCCCGCAGCAGAGCGCAGCGCAGGCCTCTGCCGTAGCCGAAAGGCTGGCGGGAATAAACCCCGCCCTGGAAGACCCCTCTGTTAAAAGGGTTGGTCTGGACATTGACGATACCCTCCTCTTTTCTTCCCCCGCTTTTGACAAAGGTTTTGCTGAAGCTCAGGCCTACACGGACGAGTTCTGGACAATAGTGAATGCTTCCGATGAGGAATTATCGCTTATCAAGCCGAAAACAATTGAAATAATCAATGCTCACAAGGAAAAAGGTCACGAAATATTTTTGATAACCGCGCGTAACGAAGCCGGCGGCGAGGTGCTCAAAAAATACATGGCCTCATTGCTTGATATTCCGGAGGGAAACATTTATTTCGCCCCAAGCGGCAAAACCGAACTACTCAAGAAACTGCAGATAGACGCTTTTTACGGGGATTCCGATTCCGATATACAGTACGCGCAGGAAGCGGGAGCCATTCCTGTCAGAATCATGCGCAGCCCTGATTCAGGTTACAAGAGTAAATACAACCCCGGGAGCTTAGGCGAATTTATCGTACCTGACAGCGAGTGAAAAAAAATCCGCGAAGATTTTTATCCTTAGAACAAATCCGCGGTTCCACTAAGATTTTATGGCCGGAATAGAAGACAAACTAAACCGTATAATAGCGCCTCTGCTGAGAGAGATAATATTCAAAAAAGAAATTACTCCCGATGTCCTTAACACCGTCCTCAAAATAACGATAGAGAAAATAGTCAACACGCTTTTCGCGGAATCAATCACACTCTATCTTGTTGATAAAGACAAGATCAAATTCAGCCATGTGTATTTTTCCCCGGGCCTGTATAAGGGCGATCCCGCCCGGCAGAAATCTTATGAAGCGAAAAGAGAGACGCTGCTCAAACTCACGCTGCCGCTGAATACGGGCATAGTGGGAAAGGTGATAGCGGAGGGAAAGAGCCGTGTCGTTGCGGATGCGTCCAAAGACGCCGACCACGCAGCGGGGGTGGACAAAGACACGGGCTTTCAGACCCGCTCGATGATAACCTGCCCCCTGCAAACAGAGGGCAAGGTCATAGGCGCCATACAGGTGCTGAACAAATCCATAGCTCCGGGATATTTCAGCGAATCCGATTCATATCTGCTGGAGGAAGTCGCCCAGTATTCGGCTAAAATAATCCAGAAAGCTTTTAATCCGTCCGCGAAAATGACGCCGCAGGAGCTGGCGTATTATATCGCGCGCCTGACAAAACAGCAGTACATCGAGCTGGGTGAGGATTTCACCATACCGGCGGAAATACTGGATGAGACCCGCATCACCGCGGATAATCTGAGAAAATTCAGGATGATACCGATAAAGCTCTATCCCGGCAGGCAGCTGCGGGTGGTGTGCTGCAATCCGCTGGATTACACCGGCATAGAGAATTTTGAGGTGATAACAAAATGTAAGGTGAAAGAGACGGTTGTCGCGGCCAAAAGCGATATAGACTATGCCATAAAAAATTATCTTGAGAGTATCGGAGAGCCCTCCTCCGACGAAGACGAAGCCACGGCTAAAATGCAGGCAGACCTCGCCATCAACGCCGGGTCTGACGATAACATAGACACCGAAAATTATGAAAGTGAGGATTCCGCGCCGGTCATCAAGCTGGCCAATCAGATAATAAGAGAAGCTTATAACAAAAAAGTCAGCGACATACACATAGAGGCTTTTGAAAAATACACCCTCGTCAGGTTCAGGATGGACGGCGTGCTGAAGCAGGTGCACAAACTTCCCCGGAGCGCCCACAACGCCATGCTCACAAGATACAAGATAATGTCATCTCTTGATATAGCCGAGCGGCGAAGACCGCAGGACGGGCGCATCAAATTCAAGGATTTCAGCAAAGACAATCCCGATATAGAGCTCAGGGTCAGCATAGCTCCCCTCGTCTGGGGAGAAAAAGTCTGTATGCGTATTCTGGACAAGACCGGCACAATGCTCGGACTTGAGGCGATGGGTTTTTCTCCCAAGAACATGGAGTTTTACAGGGCGGCGATAGCAAAGCCCTACGGCATGATCCTGAATGTGGGGCCCACGGGGAGCGGAAAAACCACCACCCTTTACGCAGCGATAACCGAAATCAACAAACCCGGCATCAACATACAGACCGCCGAAGATCCCGTGGAATATATGCTTGAGGGAATCAATCAGATGCCTGTCAGAAAAGAAATAGGCGTCACCTTCGCCGATGCCCTGAAATGCTTTCTGCGGCAGGACCCGGATGTGATAATGGTCGGAGAAATACGCGACCTGGAGACCGCCGAGGTCGCTATTGAGGCGGCTCTCACCGGGCATCTTATGCTCTCCACTCTTCACACAAATGACGCCGCGACAACAGTAACAAGATTTTTTGATATGGGCGTGGAGCCCTTCCTCGTTTCTTCCTCAATTTTAATTGTCTGCGCCCAGCGTCTGGTGCGACGCCTCTGCGCCTGCAAAGAAGAATTCAAAGCGGACGCCGATCTCGCGGAGAGCCTCGGCATAGAACCCGGCACAAAGCTCTTCAGAAAAGCCGGCTGTAAAAAATGCGATAACACGGGATATAAGGGACGCATCGGGGTGCACGAGATCCTGATGCCCGACGAGGAAATACGAAAACTGGTTATTAAAAAAGGTGTGACGCCTGAGGAAATACAGAGGGCCGCGATAGACAACGGCACGCTGGTTCCCATGTTTCAGGACGGACTCCAGAAATGTCTCAGCGGAGTGACATCCTCCGAGGAAGTTTTCAGAGTCCTGAAAAAAGAGCAGTGACCGGGAATGGACGGCCGCAAGACCGTCCACGGGGGGAAAAATGGCTAACGGAAAAATGGCTGACGGCGTTTTCAAAAAGATACCTGTAGAGGTAGAGATCATCGGCGGGCGTATTGTGGAAGGCGTAATCAATCTTCCCACCGCGGGTTATAAAACACGGCTGTCGGATTACATCAATGACACAACTAAATCTTTTATTCCCATGGCAAACGCCATCATCTCCAAAAACGGCCGGCTGGAAAAAAAATATCGCTCAGTCATAATCAACAAATCAGCGATAATCCACATTGTGGAACTTGAGCAGAAAGAAGACTGATATTTACTCCGGATCCGGCGTACCGTCTCCGGACTCCAAAAGCTGCTCTGATATATTCTTGTTTGAACCGGCGCCGAGCTGTCTGATTTTTTCCGCCCGCGAAACGAGGTTGCCTTTGCCGGAAACCATTTTCTTGTGGGCGTCACCGTAAGTTTTCTGCACGGTTTCCAGCTGTTTGCCGATTTTTTCAAAGTCATTGAGAAAGCCGACGAATTTATCGTACAACGCGCCGCTTTGCCTGGCTATTTCAATGGCATTCTTGGTCTGCTTATCCTGTTTCCAGATATATTCAATCGTTTTGAGCGTGGCGTGAAGAGTGCTGGGGCTGACTATCACTATCTTTTTTTCAAGCGCGAAGTTAAAAAGAGAACCGTCCGACTGCATTGAAAGAGAAAAAACCCCTTCAATCGGCATGAAAAGCAGAACGAAATCGGGCGTGTTCAGCCCTCTGGCTGTCTGATAATGCTTGCTCTCAAGGTTAATGACATGAGCGCGAATGGAAGTGTTGAGTTCTTTAACGCGCAGCTCTCTGTCTTCCTGAGTTTCGGCGTTCACCAGTTTTTCATAAGACACGAGAGACACCTTGGAATCGACGATAATATATCTCTCATCCGGCAGTTTAATGATGAAATCCGGCATCAGATGTTTGCCGTCTTCGTCCCGCAGGTCCATGCCTGCCGCCTGGGGAATATATTCAATGCCCTCGGTGAGGCCGGAAATTTCCAGAAGTCTTTCCAGGATAGTCTCGCCCCAGTTCCCCTGCATTTTGACATCGCCTTTGAGGGCTTTAGCCAGATTCGCGGCGTCCTCGCCGATCTGCCGGTTCAGATTCTCCATATTCTTTATCTGCTGAATCAATGATGTGTGGCTGTTCCTGTTTTTTTCGTCGGTTTCAGCTATCCTGTTTTTAAATTTTTCTATGTCTTCCTTGAGAGGATTTAATATCTCAAGGAGATTTTCCTTGTTCTGTTTTGTGAATTTCTCGCTTTTTTCCTCGAATATCCTGTTTGCCAGATTTTGAAATGCGTCTCTGAAATTTTCCCGGGTCTCGCTGACAAAGTCATTGCTGAGGCTGATATCTTTGGCCAGATATTTATTTTTATAGTGCTGGCCCGCAAGCAAAACCAGAAGTACGGCGGCTAAAATTGAAACGGTGATAAGAGCTATGATCATACCGCGATTTTAACTAATAAGAAGATTTTTAACAAAGTCCGCGATTGCAAGCGAGGCGGTCAGGCCCGGGGATTCTATGCCTATCAGATTGAGAGCCCCGGGATAGCGCCTGTCTTTTTCTATGACAAAATCTCCGCCGGAGGCCGGTTTCGCGCGGTTCCCCGCGTAATCCATTTTCAAGTCTTCCGCTTTTATGCCCGGGAAAAAATCCTTGACCCCTGCATAAAAATGCTCCGGCCCTTTTCTGCCCTTTTCAATATCATCTTTTTCCGTCACCGGCAGGCTTGTCGGCCCCACAAGATATTTATTGCCAATCACTTTTTTCCCGGCGCTGTCAATTTCAAATGTGGGGGTGAGATGTATCCCTATCGCCAGATGCCTGACCCTGTCTATAAAATACGGTCGCTGAACCGGATATATGTTCGTGCCGTTCAGAGCCAGCTCCTTCCTTGAGGAGGAGGAGTTGATGTAATAGTATTCGCCCCTCACCGGAGTGATACGGTAGGGGCCGTCCGGATTTATCATGCGCGCTATCTCATCGGAATAAAGGCCCGCGGAATTTATTATCCTGCCGGCGGAAAACTCCTCACTCTGACCGTCCGAGGTCATTATCTTGATTACAAAAGAATTTTTTTCCGGCCTTATGCCCGTGACTTTTGTGGATGTCATTATTTCGGCGCCCTTAGCCCGGGCGAGGTCAGCGAGGCATTTGATATAGGATGCGGCGTCCATGATGCCTGTTTCGGGACTCCACAGCGCTGAGAAAACCTTGATGTTTTCTTCCCTCTCCCTGACTTCCTCCGCGCTCACACGCCTGACATCTCCCGCGCCGGAGTGCGCGGCGTTCTCAATATAAGTGTCTATCATCCGGTCTTCTTCTTCGTTCATGGCGACTATGAATTTGCCTGTTTTAACACAGGGGATACCGTGTTCTTCGCAGAACGCGTACAAAAGACGGTTTCCTTCAACGCAGAGTTTTCTTTTGAGGGGAGCTTCGCTGTAATAAAGGCCCGCGTGAATCACCCCCGAGTTTCGGCCCGACTGCTCATCGCCAAGATACGGGTTCTTCTCAAAAAGAAATATGTCTTCGCCTTTTTCGGCGATGGCGCGGGCGATAGCCAGGCCCACGGCGCCGCCTCCAATGATAGCTGTGCCTATTTTTTCCATGCCGCTATTTTAACAAAAATAGCAGCAACATGTCGCCCCTATCGCCCCCCGAAAAGCGCTTTTTCGCTAGACGGAAAATTTTTAACGAATAAAAAATCTAAACCTGCCTGCCGGCAGGCAGGTTGCTTAACTCCTCCCCCTATGGGGTCGTCAGACAGTCGCAATTCTTAACGATTTTTTCTCCTAAATTTTCCTATATCGCTCCAAAGCATCTTTCCGGGGGCAATCAATAGCGGACACCTTGTGGCGAAACGCTCTGATTTTTTATAAAATACGGCGGAGATTATGAAACAGGAAAAATTTATTCAGGTCATAACGACAGCGGACAGCAGAAAAACTCTGGAAAAAATAGCGGATGTCCTCGTCGGAGAAAAACTGGCTGCGTGTGCGCAGATAACAGAAAAGATCAAAAGCGTTTATAAGTGGAAAGGCAAGACCGAAAAAGCTGACGAATATATGTGTTTAATCAAAACGAAGGCTTCGCTGTATAATGCGGTTGAAAAGAAGATCAAAGAACTGCACAATTATGATGTGCCGGAGATAACAGCTCTTCCCATAGTCGCGGGCAGTGCTGAATATTTTGACTGGATTGATAAATCTCTTAAGGACGGATAAAATTTATTTTTGAGGCCCTGCCCAGAAATTTCTCTCTGATCTGTCCAACACAGCTTTCTCTCACCGTCAAATATAAACTTTCTATGTTTGAGGCCATGATGCTCTCCAGGCAGAGGGCGTAGCCTTCGCCATCAAGCTCAAGCGGCCCCGCCTCATCCAGAAATACCACTGAATTTTCATCAAAATCCATCAGCGCTTCCTTCGCTTTTTCAAAGGACTCAAGTGAAAAACGGTATTTCCCGGCTGATATATCCCCCCAGCTTTCTTCGGTTTTAGCCAGACTGTATTTTTTCCCGGAACCGGGCTCAAAAATATCAAATCCTGTTTTCACGCCGTCTGAAAATACTCCCTCGGCGATGATGCCGCCGGTTTTTTTGCCGAGTTTCTTCTGCTCTTCGGCAAGTTTCGCCATCAGAAAACTCTTGCCCGAATTGATATCACCCGTGATTATAAACACCTCAGGACCGGGAGCTTCGGCTTTCATTCTCAGCGCTATTTCTTCGGCGACCTTGAGAGCGCAATTCACGGCCATTCCGGGGAACCGTAAAATTATAAAGCGTTTACGCGAATTCAGATTCATAAGCGCCCAGCCCGTGTAGAGATCCCGTCTCATGGAGGGATATATGTTCATCGCGACAGTGAGGGCCTTCGCCGAGTCCGCGCCGAGGACAGGCGTGAGGCATTTCCTGATTTTACTGAAATTGATATTCTCGCTTATGAGCGTAAAAGATCCGAAAACAACTATCGTTCTCAGAAATATTTTGAACGCGACCGCGGGAGACAACTGTCCCGGGAGAAGCAGCGCCGGTATGAGAGCGAAAAAGGCCAGGAAAATGTAGAACTTGCGCTTGCGCAATTCCTGAAGGCGCCGTCGCGCAAGGAGCCCGGTCAGGAGAGCCGCCGGAGAGAGTATATAAAGACTGCCGCTCAAACTCGCCAGCAGGAGAAGCGACGCGGGGATCGTTTTATTTTTCATTTTTTTGATTTCCATGCCGCGGCCCCGGCGAACATTCCCAGCGCCAGATGCAAAATCACAACAGCGGCTATTCCGGCGGCTATGCCCCTGCCTATGTTAAGCTGATTGATGAAAGCGAGATAATCCCTGCCAAGTATCAGCCCGAAAAAAATAACCCGCGACGCCGGCGGCCACAAAAGAGCCAGCGCGCCGCCGAGCATATAGCCGGCCAGGTTGTGGCCCGCTATTATGAGTCCCGCCTGAGCGAGCAGAGTCTCAAGCAGTATGGAGATGTAAATGTTCGGCTTCGGCACCAGGCCTATGGAAAAGAACTTTATCACAACGCATATCACGCCCATTGAAATAAGCGATGTCCTGTCTCTGCCCGGGATCATTTTACGGCCCGTGAGAATTATGTACATCCCTATCGCTGTCAACAGACTTCCCTTAAACGGCATATGGAGCATGTGCAGCCAGGTGCCGAGAACAAGTTCGGAGATTCCCCACAGCATCCCGAAAGAGGCGATGTATGCTATCTTCTTATGTTTCAATTTCTATTCTCCTGTCGCAGAGAGTGTTTAACAGCATGGTATCGTGCGAAGCGATAAGCGCGAGGCCGCCCGCCAGGCATTTACTGTTGACGGCACGGAACAGGTCGCCTATGCTCGCCCTGTCCAGTCCGAAAGTGGGCTCATCAAGGATAAGGATGTCTTTGTCCGCGGCTCCGGCAATGGCAAGCCTCTGCTTTTCTCCGCCGGAAAGCTGTGATGTTTCAACTCCCCGCGGAAAATTAAGATCAAACGCTGTTTTAGCCGCGTCTCCGATGCCGAATGTTTCGCATTGTTTTTCCGCGCTTGTCTCAAAAAGATATCTGCCGGGCTCCTGTGGCACAAAACCCATAAGCCCGCGCCGCTGTTTCAGGCCGCTCAGCGCTTTGCCCTTCCACAGCACCCTGGCGGCGGATACGCCCTCCAGCCCGGCGACACTGTTGAGCAGACTGCTCTTTCCGCAGCCGTTATCGCCGCTTATCCCGACGGCCTCGCCGCGTCGGAGCTTCAGCGATAATTTGTCAGATATGATTTCGAGAATGTCGCCTTCGCCGAAAGTTTCTCCGCCGTGAACACGGCGAAGCCCCTCCGGCATGTGCGTGAGATATTCTTTCGCCCGCGCCGGGCTTATTTCTTCCGCGCGGCCGTTATTCATGAGGAATATCCTGTCGGCGATATCTATGTATTCGGCGCTGTGCTCCGCCATTATCACGGTCGCCGAGGAGCTGCGGATATTTTTTTTCAGCAGCGCCCTGTTGTTCGCGGCAAGGCTCACGCCGGCCTCATCCAGAAGTATGAAGCGGCGACTGAAGGCCTTCGCCAGCGACACAAGCACTTTCTCTCCTTCCGAGAGCTCAAAGCATTTTCTGCCTTCAAGGCCGTCGGCTCCAAACAGCCGCAGATATTCAATGGACGCTTCTTCTTTGACCCAGTTGTTGAAAATATCCCGGGAAGGATTCTGGGAAACCCAGCCGAATGACGGAGGCAGTTTCAACCTTTCTCCTTTTACGGTCCATCCGTCGGAAGGTTCAAGAAGCCCCATGACGAGTTTCAAAAGCGTGGATTTTCCGCTGCCCGAAGGCCCGAGCAAAAGCGCTCTCTCCCCCTCCCCGAGCTCCATATTCAGGTCTGAAAATATCACCCTGTTTTTAACTGACAGGGAAATGTTTTTTAAAACAAGCGCTTTGTTATTCATTGCCGTCGGAAGCGCTTTTGATATCAAGAACAGGGGTGCCGTTTATAAAATCAAGGTTCTTAACTTTTAGCACCCCGTTTTTGCAGGAAATAAGTTCCACTTTTGAAAGCCCCACCGGCGCCGGCCTGTCGGGAGAGTGTATGGCGAAAACACCTTTAAGTTTTCCGTTTCGCCGCACCTTCCTGGGGCGCGCCTGAAGCACATCCGTCCGGGATTTGTGAAGATGACTTATCACCCATATATGGCTGTAGCAGTTGAGTCCCTTGAGCGCCGGACGGTATTCGGGATAGATGAATATCTCCGAATCAACGCCGCCCAGCGGGATCTCTCTGCGTTTGAGCACATTGTTTCTGACAATCCCCACGGGATTGAAAACAATCTTTTTTTTCTTAGAACTCATAATCAACTCCTGTCATAAAATGCCGGCCGGGCTGAGGGTCATAAAAATTAACAAAATATTCCTCATCGCCGATGTTCATGACCTTCACATAGAATTTCATCGTCCTGCTTACGCGCATCGTATAGGTCATATTATACAGATCATAATCTTCCCGTTCGCCGCTTTTATCATCCCAGATTCAGATCTGAAAATATCACCCTGTTTTTAACTGAAAAATAAAACCTGCCTGCCGGAAACCCGTTTTTTATTTTATTGCCCGACCTGGCCAGCGGCACAGTTTTCCCGGTAGAAATATCCATCGCATCAAAACCGATTTTATTTTTTCCGTTGAATGCGCCGCGGGCTATTATTCCCGTAGAAAGCCTCCCCGCCGACTTCTCATGTTCAACCAGCCGTTCCAATAAAGTAGTTTTTCCCAAATTTGTTTTCCCTGTGATAACTACAATTTCCACGGGATGCATTCTACGAGAATGATAGTGGCCTCCGCTGAAAAATCACAGTCCCCGAGAAATGGCGAAGGCGGAGACCAAAAAGCAGGAAACGATTATCGCCGTGGCAATTCTGTAATAAAGAGAGGGCTTCAGCAACAGGAGAGTGTTTATTTTTCCTTTGATTTTTTCACCAACGAGAATTCCCGCCGGGTAAAGGACGGCGGAAAAACCCATCCATAAAAACCCTTCCCTTATTATCCAGGAAGCGAATTTGTGGTTGAAAGAGAGCAGATAAGGGCAGGGAGCGACTCTCATTCCAATAAAGTAAAACAGGACAGCACCCCCCATACCCGCAGACGCGCCTGTAAGAAAATTTTTTCTTCCCTTCAGGATGGCGAATGCTCCCGCCAGTGCCGATGCTTCAAGGACAACAGCGAGGCAGGAATTTGCCTTGCAGGCGAAAGAAACGCCGAGAATCGGCACAACGAGTTGTTTTACGAGGCATGCTATTGTGGCAATACCTACGACCGCGAAAGGTTTTCTGAAATTTGCGAGAAAAATTCCGATAATTCCCAGACCCATTCCTGTGAGGATTCCCGCTTTCAGGTGATGAGATGAATGACGTATAATTCCGCCAAAAATGACCTCAGACATTCCCCAGACCGCTCCGGCAGCGATAATCGCTAAAAGAATCTCCAACCTTAATTTTTTCATAGTTACCTCCAGATTTCTATTCCCTTTTTCTTTAACACATTAAAAACTAAAATTCAAACCCGCCGTAAAATTCCTTCCCGGCTCAGGCCCTCCGCCTTCCTCAAAATTTCTGTCAAAGACATTGCTGATTTCAAGAAAAATTTCGCCATCTGCGGTTGTCTTTATTTTTTTTGCAATTTTTAAGTCCAGAACCGAATGCCCGGAAATTTTCCTTTCATCTTCTTTTTGCGAACCGACCCACTGTGGAATGATGCTTATTTTGAATTTATTCGGAAAATCCCTGAACAGGGAAACACTTAATTTGTGTTTGGGTCGCAAATTCAAGTCAGCACCCTTTTCATCTTCCGCATCAAGATATGTGTAATCGAAATTCGTCGGTATTCTTAATGGAAGAAGTGTTTTTCCTGACATTTCAAAACCCCTTAATCTTGCTGTTTTTTTGTTGATATTAACCCAGTCGCCGTTTCTTTTTTCCCTGTCTATCAAGTCGGAAACTCCGTTGTAAAAATAGGAAAAACTCAAACCGGAATTTTTACCCGAAAAATTGAAGCCCGTTTCTCCGAAAATTGCTTTTTCCTCTTTAAGCTTGGGATTTCCCCCTGCGTGTTCGCTGTAAAGTTCCTTTAATCTCGGAAATCTGACTTTTCTGCCTGCTGATGCGAAAGCTGAAATGCTATCGCTTACATCAAAGGAAAAAGAACACTGCGGGTTCAACGAAGAAATTTTTTCAGGAGTGGGCTGGCCACCGGATTTCAAGGGATCAAATGTATCAAAACTTGCTCCTGCAGCAAATCTCATTTTTTCATTTGCGAGAAAAATATTTTCAGCACCGAGTGAAAAAAGATTCGCTTCGTATTCTTCTTCTTCCGTCCAGCCGTACTCTTTAATGTCTCCGAGTTTGTTTTTTTTGTTGAATTCCTTCTTCTGATGATTGTCTTTCTGAAAACTTGCGCCAAAATTTAAAATGTTTTTTTCAAGCAGAATTTTGGAATTGAAATTACCGCCGGATGAGAAATCATCATAAGACGATTTATCCCACCAGGATGTTCCTCCCGCCGCCAGAGTGCGGGCGCCGTAATCAATGTCAGAGAGTTCGTCTTCATGTCCGACATAGAAAAAAGAACCGTTGAGTGAAATGTTTTGGGAAATTTTTGATTCAATGTTCAATTTTGTCTGAATCTGTCTCCATTTAGTAAATTCCCAGTATCTATTCACTGCCACAGGGCATCCCCGGGGATTATCAAGGAAAGAAGCGGATAAATTTACTTCTCCAAAGGAAAAACCATGGTTCAATTTTGCCGTAAGATGTTTTTTTTCCGAATAACTCAATTCTCTTTTTCCTCCGTCTTCTTTGTATCCGGAAGATATTCCCGTAACAGGATTATTCCTGTCAAAGTTTGAAGACAGACGCCATCTGTCCGTTTTTTCCACCCCACCGCCAACATAATGTTTTTCGCCCGATTGCGAAAAATTCCAGCCCCCTCTATTGCCGCCCCCTACAAAAGTTTTTAAAGATGTTTCTTTTTTACCACTTTTTTTTGTGATGACATTTACCACACCTCCCATTGTGTTTGCTCCGTAAAGAACGGAAGTTGCTCCTTTTACAATGACGATTTTTTCAATCGCCTCAGAAGGAATTGTTGAAAGGTCTAAAAGACCAAAATAACTTTCATAAGCGGGTACGCCGTCAATCAGGACTTTTACCCCATTCTGCTGGAAACCTCTTATGGAAAGATAAGATTGTCCTTTTCCTCCTTTTTTGACATCACTTCCGGACATTTTGTCTAAAATCTCAGCGAGATTTTTTGAACCCGAATTTTCTATTTCCTCCTCGCCTATTTCATAAACGATGGAAGCAGGGATTTCTCTTTTTCCATAGACAACAATGTCACCTAAAATCCCGACGAAATCCTCAGCCTGGCAAACAGAAAAAGCCATAAGAAAAACAATCACTTTTTTCATTTTCTAATCTTCCTATTTTTTTACTACATCAGCTTTCCACATATACGATGTCTTTTTGGAATTGCCTGATTATCCTTGGGATGCCGAGCTCCTTTCTCGTGGTCAGCAGGGCCTTGAAATACTTTCTTGACAGCGCCACGGGATGAGAGGGCTTGTCGGCTGTTTTCGTTATGATTATGTCTCCCCGTTTCTTCGCGGCGGATGCGGCGCCGCTGATTTTTTTAAACAGTTCCGGCGCGCATGGCTTGGAGAGAAAGCAGAAAACAAGGAATTGATCCGGTCCGGAAAGGGCGCTCACCGCGAGTTTTAAAGAAGTGATGAGCGGAAGATCCGGCCTGGCGTTCCTGATAAGCCTGAGATCGGCGGCCTTAAAGTGAGAAGCGTATTGTTCCGTGGCTTTACTGTGAACAAACACAATCTTTGAAAAATAACGCTCCGCGCGGTTGATGGACTCAATTGCCCTGACGGCGTCGGTTTTGAGACAGGGCCGGGCGCCCATAACGGCCAGCGCGGGCAGGCGGTTTTCCCTCCCGTGAAGTATCCGCTCATACTCATCCGCCGGTATGATGACCGAGCGCACGGCCGCGTGGTCCGACACCAGATAAGTCTCAGAACCTGAGACGATCCTGAGGAACGATTTGCGCAGGTTAGTGGCGTTCTCAACA
>Ga0210017_1000717_pt1 | contig 28539 bp, 32 predicted proteins | sample CryGeyCG2014_020_FD_183966 | JGI IMG/M metagenome (GOLD analysis project Ga0210017, IMG submission 183966) | Groundwater microbial communities from aquifer - Crystal Geyser CG08_land_8/20/14_0.20 (SPAdes) (version 2) | ecosystem: Environmental > Aquatic > Deep subsurface > Groundwater | place... | reverse complement strand
GATGTGCCTAAAGCCTCTGGAGATTTTGAAGGGACTGGGCAGCGCAGCCCTGTTTTCGCTTCTTTTTAAAGGACGTACATATGACACCTGGCTGTGCGATGAATGCGCGGGGCAGTTAATAAACAGATACTCCTTTTGCGGACACAATTCAGACGCCGCCGTTAAAGAAGAGAAGGTGCCGTTATGGAAACAATAAAAGTCGGAGGCGTATCCTGCAAGTCCGACATGGGCCTGTATGATAAGAAAGACTGCGTTTATTTCCTCTCGATTTACGGTTCTCCACAGCAGGTCAAGGCAATCTTCTCACTGCTCGTAATGGGTCGTGAGCTTTTGCTAATAAGGGACGACAATGGAGCCATTTCACTTAAAAGACGATGGGGCGGTAACTTTAGATTCAGGGCCTTCAGCCTTGGCTACGGCAAAAGGCACGGCCTGATATGGAGCGAAGGCATAGGGAAAGACATCATTATGTGGACATCGCCTGAAGAAAGGCTAAAGGCCCTCTACTCGGCCATCTCAAAGAGGCGGATACCATTTGACAGGCAGTGGCTTCCGAAGATCGAGGTTCTTCTGTTGAGAAATAATTACCTTGAGGAACTGAAAGGCTGGGGAGGTACAGGCGGGTATAATTGCAATTGGGATGACGATGCCATATGCGACCTTATAGCCGAGGAGGTGTTGCAGAACAAAGGCGCTATTGCGGAGTCTCCAGAGGCGGTTCTGGCATAACGCTAACGAGGGCGGGATAGGCAATTACCTTTCCCGCCTTTTAAAGAAAGGAGAGATATTTTGGAACACAGATTAAAAATAAAAAGCTTGCACGATGCACAAGCTGAATGTTCTTGCGGCTGGCGCATGGTGCACACAGGAAGTATGACAAAAGAAGATATCCTGAAGGAATACGAGAGGCACAAGAGAACACATATGAAGATACAAATAACAGGCGAAGAACAGACAGGAAAAACCATATATACTGCCTTAACGGTTTCAGTGGAAACCGAAGGAAAATTATATTGTCTTGAAACTATTTTAGTTGAAACCCACGCTTCAAACCCGGATTCAACCTCTTTTGAGGTAGTAGATACCACCTGGCTTACTCAACCGCCGGAGGACGCCGTAAAAGAAATAGACATTGAGGAGGCCGTTGAGAAATACATACTCAGGGCTGAGAAAGGAGAAAGAAGTAATATATAGATAGATAGTATTTTTATTAGACTTCCGAAAAATTAAGCCGCAGGCGTTAGTGCATCGCGCACCCTGCGGCTTTTTTTGTTTCTAAACCTGTCTTTGACAGGGAAAAATTACCTGATAAGGAGGAGAGTTTTATGTTAATCACGGATCCCAAAAAGTTCAAAGAGGCAGCGGTAAAGGTCTGGGTTTTCGGCTGCGGCTGTAAAGGCGGCGTTGAAAACTCCGAACTCGCAAAAAACAAGAGATTCTATGACAAATGCGGGAAACATAAAGGACTGCCCGATCCCGCAAACGTAGTGCGTGTGGAATATCACGTATAAGGCTTTGGAAGGAGGAATGGGTAAATGTTACCAAGATGTATAACGTCTGAAGAGGCGGCAGCATGCAGTTAAATGATTTTCTTGAAAAATACGGCAGCCAACTTGCTGCCGCAGTAGAGAACAACCTCACGCCTGTCTATAATCCACTGAAACCCGAAGGCGTTGAGGAATTTGGAAAGAAGATACCCACGCTGATTAGAAAACCATTTCCAGTGCAGGACGAACTCATAAAGGGGCTCTCAAAGGCCCTGTACAAAAAGAACAGACAGCATCTTTTTATAACGGGCGAAATGGGTGTGGGCAAGACTATGGTGGCCCTTTCCGTTATAGCCATGTCTGAAAAACCTATGAGGGCGCTTGTGGTCTGTCCTACCCACCTTGTTGAAAAGTGGATCAGGGAGACGAAGTGGACAATACCGGAGATTCATGTAATAGACCTCAGCGTTAGAAACGTCATAAGCATTCTTGACGGCATAAGAGACAGCAAGAGCAAACCGCTGACCCATGAGATATTTGTCATCTCAAAGGAAAGGGCAAAGCTGAGCTATGGATGGCGCCCCGCGGCAGTAAAGAAACTCAATAGCAAGTTTCCACACTGCCCCGACTGCGGCGCAATTGTCATGAAAGGCGATGAATATGTTACATGGACAGATATATCAAAAAAGAGGTCTCGCTGTTTTAAGTGCGGTTCCGCACTCTGGCAGGCGGACAATAAACTCAGGAGATTTGCGCCTTCAGAGTACATAAAAAAATACCTGAAGAAATACTTCGACCTTGTAGTCATCGATGAGATTCAGGACTACAAGGCTGGCGATAGTCTTCAGGGCAAGGCTATGGGATACCTGCTCAGCGCATCGGATAAGTGCCTTTGTCTGACTGGAACCCTTAACGGCGGGTATGCAGATGACCTTTTTCACCTGTTATTCAGGATGGACCCTTCAGGGCTAAAGGCCGACGGTTTCGAGTACAGCGGCAGCGCTAAGTGGCTTGAGACCTACGGCACGCTTGAGACTATCCGTAAATTGGAGGATTCGGATAACTACTATGGCAGAGGGAAAAAGAATGGCTATATGGTAAGAAAAAGACCGGGGGTTTCTCCTCTTGTCATAGGCAAGTATCTTCTTGATAAGTCGTGTTTTATCAGGCTGGCTGACGTCATTGACGGACTGCCTTCTTACGAGGAAAACGTTGTGACCATAAAGCCTGCTGGCCAGAAAGAGGAGTACAAACAGCTTGAGGCAGAGTTGCGAGACGCCGTAAAGAAATATCGCACAAAGGCGCTTGCTTCTATGCTTCAGGCCCTTCTTAGCTATCCTGACTCCTGCGTCTTATTTCCGGAGTATATAGAGATAAGGGACAGGGATACAAAAGAGATTCAGGAGGTTATTGAGGCCCCTCTGATTAAACTCGAAAATGGGGTTTTGCTGCCAAAGGAATCAGAGCTGGTCAAACTGGCAAGGAAAGAGAAGGCAGATGGCCGCAAGGTCTTATGTTACCTGACGTTCACGGGTACAAGGGATATAAGACCTCGCCTGAAGAAGGTTCTTGAGGAGAGAAAATTCAGAGTAGGCATCCTTGATACGTCCGTAGAGCCAAAGAAAAGAGAGGCATGGATTGAAAAGCACGCTCAAGACATAGATGTGCTTCTTGTCAACGCTGAACTTGTGAAGACAGGTCTTGACCTATATGCCTTTCCAACAGTGGTTTTCTATCAGGTGGGCTACAATATTTTCACGCTCAGACAGGCTGCAAGAAGGTCATGGCGCATTGGTCAGAGTCTCCCGGTTAGGGTCTATTTCTTCTGTTATGAAGGGACGATGCAGGAAACTGCATTATCCCTGATAGCGGAAAAGCTGGGAGTAGCCTTGATAGTAGAGGGAGACCTTCCAGAAGGTCTTGCAGAGTATGCGGCAAGCGGTGGATCCATTATTGAGGAAATGGGAAAGGCCCTCGTAGAGGGAGGCGACTATAAAGGCGCTGAGGCGGCATGGGCAAACTTCCGTAAAAAGGAAATAGAAGCCCAGCTCGGTATTTCTGGTAAAGAGTCGATATTTTCGGAGGTATCGAAGACGTCAGCGGCGCTAGCGAAGAAGCCCGATGCTATAAGGACAAAGACAGCAATAGATAAGAACGTCGTTGTCAGAATCACAATATTTGAAGGTAGAAGAAAGAAGCAATCAACCGTCGAGGTCAAATATGGAGATATTGACAGTGTCCTTAACGGCAGACAGGCACAGTTTGCCTTGTTTTGATTGCTGCCTTCAGGGCCCAGAGTAATACACAAATAAGAAAGTATTTTCATTAGGAACGAAGAGGTCCGGTAGAGTATTTTGCTATCGGACCTTTTGTTTTTAAACCTGTTTTACCCCGCACTTTCACAGAAGTGCGGGGTTTACAGGGAGAAAATTACTTTTTAAGGAGGGAGCTATGGTTACAAACTATTTTAATAAAATTGAGTTAAGACTGATAAGAGAGAAGGGTCCATTATATGGGCTTGCCTCTGTGCCAAAACACATAAAAAGTCCCGGGGACGTATACAAGGCGTTTTCATGGCTGGCAGATGAGATTCAGGAAAATCTTTATGTCCTTTGTCTTAACAGTAATAACAAGGTAATCGGTTTCTATCAGGCTGCTAAGGGAACTAACAATAACGTTCGCACAACAATGGCAGACATCATCAGACCTGCTTTGTTAACAAATGCTGTATCAATAATTTTAATCCATAATCACCCTTCTGGCGGCGCCAGAGCATCAGCGGCTGACAGGCGCTTTACAAAAGACGCAAAGAAGGCGGCGGAACTGTTCGGGATTAGATTGTTTGACCACATTATTATCGGCGGCGGCGGGTTTGAATCCTTACAGAAAAAATGTTTTCAGGAGGTAAAAAGTTAATGAACAAAATAAATAAAATCGAGAAGGTGTTAGACAAAATTACCTTTGCTGTAATCGCTATAGGAATTCTCTATTTTGGAATTCATTTTCTTATTTTCATGTTAAGGAGGTAAAAGATGAGTAAAAAAGTTACAGAGCAAGACATAGAACAGGCCAGGTCCATCAACCTGATAACATACATAGAAGGTATGGGTTTTAAACCAAGCTTCAGGTATGGGGATAAGGCTATGTTTCTCTCGCCGCTGAGGGCCGAAAACCATCCATCCTTTTATGTCTCCCACTATAACGGGCACTGGGTATGGAAGGACTGGGGAACTGAAGAGCATGGCGACATAATAGAGTTTATAAAAATCTATCACACAGTAGATTTTTCCGAAGCAGTAGAGATACTGTTTGGGGAAGATTTCCAGGTTAGCAGCCCTCGCATAGATGTCGGCTGCAACAAGGATAAAACAAATAAGATAAGGTGGATAAGAAACATCTACAAACAATCAATCGCTATGCTTTATAATGAGGATATTGAGAGGTTCAAAACGTATTTTGTTAATAAAGGGGTTAGATACTACCCTTCAATCGGCTGTATTTGCTACAACTCATTCAGAGACAAAAAGTCCTATATTGCAATCCCGATTCCGTTTCCTGAAAAGATCAGAGGGCTGGAGTGCAGGGAATACAAAGATGAGGGCAGAAAGACACTCGGCTGCAAAACCCTGTGGGTTCTAAAAAGGGACACGTCAAGAGTGCTTGTAACAGAAAGCATCCTTGACGCCCTTGCTGGCGAGATAGTTCTCAATGACGATACTATTACCCTGTGTTCCATCAATGGAGTAGGAAATATAGGGAAGGTTGAAAAATTGGTTAAACAGTATAACCCTAAAGAGGTCTTCTTTGCTCTTGACAATGATGAGCCTGGACAAAAGGCCCAAGAAAGAGGCATTGAGATTGTTAAACCTCTTTCAAAGGTTCATATCGTTAATAACCACGTTAAATCAGGCGTTAAGGACCTGCACAAACTTCTTATTACTAAAAAAGGCAGCGTGGCAGTAGCAAGCACCTTTATGTTTGCTACTATACTTTACCTTTTACTTTAGGAGGCTTATGAAAAAACAAAAAACAAAATATCAGGAAAAAATAATCAGAAGAGCAATGGACAGTTTAAATAAAGTCATACTACTCTCAGAGACTTTTTGCCCCACTGATGGGTGGATGAAGCCTGTCAGGGCAAAGAAAGCAAACGCATTCTGGCAAAGGATGCGTAACGAGATAGGCAGTCTCTTTGCTGAGATAGCAAAAGAGGCAAGAGGCTGGCCAGATCAAATCGAAGATCCTGTGACAATAATTGATTCATGGAAAGTCATTCTGGAGACAGAAGATGGTAAAAAGATTGAGCTTAAGGATATTCCAGAGGATGCAGCCTCTGGAATTGATGAGCTAATAGAAAAGCTATACAAAGTCACATGGATATAATCCCACTAAATGACAAAAAAGGAGGCTGTAAAAATGGGCTTAGAGGATATCACTCAAAAACTCGTGAAAAGGCTTAAAGAACAAGGAACTGATACTGATAAGGTAGTTTATTCCATCTGTATAGGCGACATTGCAGAGTGCATCGCTGAGGCATTGAAGGACGCTGCCCTTTCTTTAAGCGAAGAGAAACTCTCAGATTTAATTGAGAAGGGGATTAGGGCTTCGGAATGGATTGACTGGAGCGGGCCGATACAATATGCGATTTCAGATGCTATGAATTAAAACTTTTAATCATAAGGCTCAACGTCTTCTAATGACGTTGGGCCTTTTTATTTTAAAGTAATACATAGTAAGGTGATTATGAAGCTGCCTGTCGTAAAGATTAAGGGTATCCCAATTAAAGTCCACTGGTCGTGGTTCATTGCCTTTGGCGTTATTTCTTTCTCTCTATCAACCTCATACTTTCCTTCCCTTACAGTTGCTCCTATTGGAAGCTGCTTCCTTGATGGCATATTAACCACACTCTTAATCTTTGGCTCTGTCCTTGTGCATGAACTTGGACACGTGACCTATGCACTGAAGGGCGGGGTTGAAGTGGAGGCTATATACCTCCATGTCTTCGGCGGTATAGCCGACCTAAAAGAAGAATTAAAGACGCCAAAAAAGGAATTCTGGATGGCTCTGGCAGGACCTCTCACCTCGTTTATGCTTGCCGGCGGGTTTGCCCTGTTTGATAACAGTGTGGCAAGGTATCTCTCTACGGTCAACCTCATGATCGCAGTCTTTAATCTCTTGCCTATCTTCCCCCTGGATGGCGGTAGGCTCTTAAAGTCTCTTATATGGGCCTTAAAGGGAAATTATATCAAGGCGACTGCGATTACTATTAAGGTCGGCCAGACTTTATCAATTCTTATGATATCTATAGGGATCATCTTTGTCCTTCTGAGGGCCTTTGGCGGAGGACTATGGTTAATAGTCATAGGTGGTATTCTCAGGGCATACAGCGCCTCCTCTGACAGGATTATTTCCGGCGTCAATTCTAAACTCAAGGTAAAGGATATTATGATACCGGCAGAGGCGGTAACCACTGTTCCTGATGACATAAGCGTGGATAATTTTCTTAATGAATACTTTCTGAGATACGGCTTTCACTCTTATCCTGTTTGTAACGGCGAAAAAGAGGTAACAGGGGTTGTATCATCACAGTCTGCGGTCAAGAATAAGGAAAAAGGTAATACTATAAAAGTAAGAGACATAATGACAGAGGACTTCAAAAGCATATCGTCAGATGACACAATAGAGAAGTCGCTAGAACAGATGTTACTTTTCAACGTAGATAGATTGTTTGTCTTCAATGACAGGAAGTTCCAGGGACTTCTGACAAAAAACAGTATAGCAAGGGCGAGATACCACATACCACATTGAATAATTTTACTATTTCTAAGATTATCCGGGCCCTTGAGGCAACTGTCAAAATAAGAGACCCATATACGGCAGACCACCAGAGAAGAGTGGCGTACCTTGCCCATGCCATTGCTCAGGAAATAGGTCTTTCAGAGAATACGGTTAAGGCCATCGAGTTGGCAGGCATTATCCATGATATCGGAAAGATATCCATACCAGCCGAAATACTCAATAAATCGGGGAAACTGTCGCCTAAGGAATTTTCTCTTATAAAGGATCATTCTCAGATAGGTTGCAAGATATTAAGAGATGCAGGTCTGCCTTTCTGCCTCATCACCCAGATGGTGCTTCAACACCATGAGAGGTTAAACGGGTCGGGATATCCACAGGGATTAAAGTTAGGCAGCATTATCCTTGAGGCAGCTATACTTGCCGTTGCTGATGTAGTAGAGGCCATGTCTTCCCACCGTCCTTATCGTCCTTCGTTGGGAATAGATGCAGCCCTCAGCGAGATCAAAGGAAATAAAGGAAGCCTTTATAGCCCTGACGCAGTGGATGCGTGTAACAACCTTTTTACAGAGAAAAGATTTAAATTTTAAATTAAGGAGGTAATGGATGCGAACAAAACTTAAAGAAGGCGAAACGCTTCTTCTTGAGGTCAGGAAGCACTGGATTGTCCTGGTAGCCCCTGTGTTTATATTTCTGTCCGCCCTTGTTTTCTACATCGGATTGCCCCCTGCGCCGCCAACGCTTTCTGGACTCGGCAAACTCATCAACAGGGTGCTGCTATTAACGCTGTTTTTTGGTATAGGCTATTTCTTTTATGCCTTTTTGGACAGAAAGTACAATATATGGGCGGTGACTGATCGGCGGGTAATAGATGAAAGCGGGATAATCACGCACAAGGCAAAGGAAAGCCCTATAGAAAAAATCAACAACGTGGATGTCGTACAAACCATAGTAGGCAGGATGCTTGGTTATGGCAAGGTTATGATACAGACAGCAGCAACATATGGCGAGTCATGGATTAATTTCGTAGAGAAGCCAAAAGAGCTTCAGTCTGCAATATTGAGGCAGCTTGAGAAAGGCCAGAGCAGCAGAGAAAATACATCAGAGGCAAGGGAAACAAAAGAAACAAAGGAATGTCCTTTCTGTGCTGAGACCATACTGGAAAAGGCAAAGATCTGCCGTTTCTGCGGAAGGGAATTGCCAGTTACAGAGGATTAAAACAAACACCTTCTCATTTTCAGCACTAAAGAAAGAAAAAATACAGCATAAGACAACACATACTCAACAGGATGTCCTACAGGGATAATCCTTATTCCGACTCTCTTCTTCAGAGATAAAAGAGGCACCGTTCCTGAGATAGAATCCTCAAGTATATGCAAAACGCCTCCAAGAAAGAAAAAAGCGCTCCATAAAGGTGGATTAACCTCGATAGTCAAGGAAAGCAAAGAGATAAAAGAAGGCTCATAAAGGATAAGACCATACAGGGCAAGCAGAGAAGTTATGAAAAGATATAGGATAAGATAATGGGAAACCCCTCTGTGCCTGTTCCGCCAGCCAGGGCTGGCAGGTCTTCCCTCTATTATATCGGGGATACAGCTCCCGCTGGCAGCAATAAAGGCATAAAGAAAGCTGCTGTTTGTGAGCATAACAAGGCCAAAGGTGGTGAGCTTGTGATTATGCCACTTCATTTGTTTTTTCTCCCTTAAAAGTAATACTTAAGAAGTAATACTAAACAAAAGGAGGTTTTTAAAATGTTTATGCGAAAACGGTTGGTGACAGTATTAGCAGCAGCAGCATGTTTTATCTTCTCAGGAGTGGGAAGCAGCTTTGCAGCAGGAGAGCATATATTTGAATTAGGGCCTGAAATTTCTTATATAACCTACGAAGAGCCTGGCGTGATGAAAGAACAAGGTATAATGTATGGGATAGTTGGTTCCTATGCTTATCACAATAAACTCATGTTAAAGGCAGAAGGCAGAGGCAGCTGGGGACAAGTAGATTACAAAAATTCAGGAACAATAAATAACATAAACGATTATATGTTAGAGTTCAGAGGTCTGGGAGGTTATGATTTCTCTTTGATAAAGGCATCTATTCTTACCCCTTACATAGGCATTGGATATAGATATCTAAATGATGATATGTCCGGGAAGGTTTCTTCGATAGGCGCTGCTGGTTATGAAAGAGAATCAAATTATCTCTATAGCCCGATAGGCGTAAAGTTCATTACCGATTTAGGTAATAGATGGTCTGTGGGAACAGCGGCAGAATATGATATCTTCTGGTGGGGAAGACAGATAAGCCATTTTAGCGATGTTGACCCCGGCTATAACGACGTTAAAAATCATCAGAGCAGCGGTTATGGTTTAAGAGGCTCCGTAGAGTTGCAGAAGGGAAACTTTGTGATAAAACCTTTTGTAAGATACTGGAACATTAAGGAATCAAAACATACAGATATAATATACAATGGGGAAGCAGTTGGGTACGGATATGAACCCAGGAATCACTCTACGGAATATGGCATTAACTTAGTGATAAGGTTTTAACTCTTAATTATTTCACGATGCAAACTATTAAAAGAAAAACTCTACTCTACAAAAGCAAAGTTGAATACGCAGACTTTTGTTTGAATCACGTTTTGGGCTGTGCACACGGTTGTAAATATCCGTGCTACGCCATGATGATGGCCAAAAGGTTTGGAAAAGTCAAAGATTACAAAGATTGGATAAAACCAAAACTCGTTGCAAATACTTTAGAACTCCTTGACCAAGAGATTCCAAAATATAAAGACCAGATTGATTTTGTTTATTTGTGTTTTACTACTGATCCGTTTATGTATGGCTACAAAGAGGTTGAGAATCTGACTTTGAAGGTAATCAAAAAATTGGATGAAAATGGTATAAAGGTAATAGCGCTCACTAAAGGAATCTATCCGGCGGAGTTAACCAAGAAGGAAAAATATGGGCGCAACAATGCTTACGGTATAACTCTTGTTTCGCTTAATGAGAATTTTAAGAAAAGATTTGAACCATTTAGCGCACCTTTTCGGGATAGAATAACAGCTTTAAAACATTTGCACAATGCGGGCTTGGAAACCTGGGTGAGCATAGAGCCATATCCTACGCCGAATCTGATTAAGCAGGATTTGATAGAAATATTGGAATCTGTATCTTTTGTGGATAAAATTATCTTTGGCAGGTTAAATTATAACGTTAAGGCATCTGAATTTAAATACAATAAGGACTTCTATAATAGCCTTGCGTTATCTGTCATTAATTTTTGCAGGAGAAACAAAATTAGTTATCATATCAAGCAAGGAACACAGGTGTCATAACAGTGGCAATAAAATAGGCTATGAGAGACAGTAAGATTATCTCTACCGTAGTAACCGCTCTATTATTTTTATCACTTCTGGAAACCATAACGTTTGCTAAAGGCCCCATCCGTACTGTTGAGGGCATTGTAACACACGTGAGTGATGGAGATACCTTGAAGATAGAAACTGCTGAAGGCACAGTATTAAAGGTGAGGCTTTATGGCATTGATGCGCCAGAGCTTCAAAGAGTCAATCGCAGGACAGGCGAGATCAGTAAGCAGGGGCAGCCATTTGGAGAAGAAGCATATATGGCTTTAGAGTCCAGGGTAATAAGTAAGAAGGTAAGGGTAGATATTATTGATATAGATAGATACAGGCGTATGGTAGGTATAGTGCGTCTGGATAGTAGAAGCATAAATCTTGAGATGGTCAGGGAAGGATGGGCATGGGCATACAGGCAGTACTTAGATAGACCTTATGCCTCTGAGTATCTTGGCGCTGAGAACGAGGCAAGAACTAAAAGACTGGGGTTGTGGCAACAACTAAATCCACAGCCTCCTTGGGAGTTCAGAAAATTTCAGCGTTTAAGATAAGTCAAATAGAAACCCGGAATTTTGGGATTTCCGCTCAAAAAATTAAGCATGCTTAAAATCCCGAAAACCATCAATTTTCCCGGGTTTTTCTTAATTTGATTTATAAAACAGATTGAACAACCCTCTGGCTTTTATAGAGGCTGTGTAGAAGAAAGCTCCGGGAACTCTACTTTTACGTAAGCAGGCGTTACATCAAGGGTTCTACCCTTATAAAGTTTTCCATAGCTTCTCATATAGAACTGTCTTTTTTCTAACTGAAGGACATTCGGCGCAAGTATCTGTTTATCCTCAATCTCCCTTACCGATATGCCGCCGCCAAAGCTTAATATCGGCTGGTATTTTTTGATTGTGGGCGATGAGTCCTCCATGAACTGCGCTGTTTCAGGATGATTTACGAGCATATAGACCCATGTATTTATGTTGTCCATTATGCTTCTGGCCGCCTCCCTGCCGATTTCTCCCTCAACCTGCGCAATGCTCTGCGTGTAAAAATGCACCCACACGTTTGCCGCTCCGCCCTTGCTGAAAAGCTCCTGGATACCCGGATAAAGTATGTTGTGCCCCTCATCTATATGGATACACAGAGGAGGGTTAAGTTTTCTGCCTGACGCAAAGAATCTGCCGAGCATGCTCTGTATCATTGAGACCAGCACCCTGCCAATTATATGGGCGGTCCTTCTTGCAAGCAGCGACCCCGTGTTGCAGAAAAGGATTACACCCTTGCCCTCCTCAAACCTCTTTACAAACTCATTTGTAAGGCTTTTCCCTATAATCCTGCCCGTGCTTCCGGAGGTAAGGGCCGAAAGCGTGGTCCTGAGAGACGATGACACCTTGGCAAAAAAGTCAGAAGGCGATGCGACTATCTGTTCGATGCCCTGGCATACATCGCTGGAGCCGGGGAGATGTTCTATGGTTTCTCTGAATTTACGTAGACTGTTCTGATCGCTTCTAGCCTTAATATCCGCAAAATTGATATTGAGCTTTTCGCCTCTGTATTTTGCCTGAAGTGCAAGGCCCGAAACCACTGCCTGAGAAACCTCGGAGGCAATGGCTATGAAGTAATCCTCCTTTGCCCTGATACCGGAGATAACATGGTCCACAAGCTCATCCTCCATGTAGTAGTACGCAAGAGGGTCCAGCATTATAGAGCAATCGGGATAAATAGGTGTAAGCAGCATAATCTCCGCCAGTCTCCCTGATTCAGCGGCGACCTGAACCATCTTTGAGAAAAGCTCCACGTCTCCTTTAGGGTCTATAACGACAACGTTATAGCCCTTCCTTATGTCCTGCTCCACAATGTTCTCTATGAGTCTGGTTTTCCCGATCCTCGTCGTTCCAAAGCATCCAAAGTGCCCGCTTCTGTCCTCATCTTTGATTGAAATAACCATTTCTTCCGATATATCCGCAAGGTTAACGCCCCTGCCGATAAGTGTTATGGCATTGTTGTTTTTTATACTACCGTTTTTGTTTATCTCAAGCAGTTCGTTTAGCGGCATCTTTCCTCTTATTCTCCCTATAGAAGTAATACTTCTATAGGTAAGTATTTTTAGTAGTTATCGAAAAAATCCGACAACCGTATTTTTGCGGGTCGGATTTTTGTTTTTAAATTACCTTTTTATAAAAGGCATGAATAAAAGGAGGAGGGTATAAAAGATGTTTGCTAAAAAAGATAAAGATTTAGAAGAGGCTCTTCTGAAAGAGCTGGCAAGAATCAAGTCAGAGATTCAGATAATACAGATCTGGATTGATGATAGCCGTACTAACCGAATAGCAAGGATTCGTTACAGAAAAACTAAAGAGAAAATAATAGAGTTAATAGAGGCTCATAAGAGCTTATTCCAGAGTCTTAAGCGACTGGAAGGCTGGGCTTAACAAGGAGGGATTGTGAAGATAATACATACTGCAGACATTCATTTCAGTAACAAAAAGGATATCTATAAGGACGTCCTGAAGTGCTCTGATTACCTGCTCGATGTCGCTGAAGAAGAAAAACCGGACCTGATTATCATAGCAGGGGACATCTTTGACGAAAGGGTCGCACTGGATTCACCTGCTTCACTGACAGCTGCTAATTTTATTCTAAAGGCAGGACAGATAGCGCCTGTTTTAGTTCTGAAGGGCACACCCACACATGATGTAGGGGATAGTCTTCACATATTTAGAAAACTAAATACAAGCTATCCTGTATACGTTTCTGAAAACATTGAGCAGATATGTCTTAAAGGGGCATCCTTCATCCCTTTAGAAGCCGGGATGAATGATGGATGTTCAGCGGTTCTGTTATGCCTGCCGTCAATACAAAAGGGGAATTTACTTGCTCTTAAAGGTAAGGGGCAGGACATACAGGATGGGGATTATGAGATAGCAGACCTCTTAAGAGATATATTCCAGGGTTTCGGGCTGATAAACAAGAAAGCGAGGCAGAGGGGTATCCCGACTATATTAATCGGGCATGGCGCTGTTTCAGGAGCCGTCCTATCCACAGGCCAGCGGATGATAGGCCGGGATATTGAATTTGGCATAAGCGATCTAAGGCTTGCAGTCGCTGACCTATACTGCCTCGGTCATATCCATAAGGCCCAGCGCTGGAATGAAATCTTTTACAGCGGAAGCATTACAAGACTTAATTACGGAGAAGAAGAAGACAAAGGCTTCTTCATCCACGAGTTACTGGAGGGCAAGGCAATGTCCAGGTTTATACGCACGCCCGCAAGGGTAATGAAGACCATAAGATGCGATGATAGTCTTCCTTCAGTGGAAAACCTTACAGATAACATTAATGACGCTTCCATAAAAGGGGCATCCTTAAAAATCACTTATCAAGTTTCAGAGGAGGACATCCACAGGGTTAACGATGAAGAGCTGAAACGCACTGCCATAGAAAAATATGGCGCTGAGGAAGTGAAGATAGAAAAGACCATTATTCCAAAGGTGCGGGTAAGGGCAGAAGGTATCTCCAGGATACAAGCCCTTGATGAAAAACTCAGGAGGTGGGGAGAGACCATAGGCCAGAACGTCCCGCAGGGTGTTTTCAGCAAACTTGAGTCTCTTGAGAGAATAGATGAACAGGAGATAATCAAATCTTACGATGCAAGTGAAAGTGCAAGTGTAAGTGGAAAGGAGAAAGAAGATGAGACCGCTTTATTTAAGGCTTAGAAGATTTAAAGGTATCAAGTCAGGAACGGGGCTTGACGAAATAGAACTGGATTTTACACGGCTGCCAAACGGTCTTATAGTATTTGACAGCCCTAATGGCACAGGGAAAACAACAATTCTTGACTCTATGACCCCGTATAGATTAATGCCATATCGAGCAGGCGACAGTTATTCCCCGAAGGCCTTCAGTTATTACGACAACGTTTACGGGCATGACGCCTATAAGGAGCTTATCTTTGAGATGGACGGTATAAGATACCGCTCTGTTATCAATATAGATGCAGAGAGAAAAAAACAAGAGGCTTACCTTTTTATAGACTCAGGCAACGGTTCGACAAGATGGAAGCCTGTTAATAAAGACGGTAAGACCGAAAGCTATGATCAGGCCGTTGAGGAGATAATGGGAAGCCCAAGGCTGTTCTTCACCTCAATCTTCAGGTGTCAAGGGGCAAAAAGCCTCTCTGACTATACAAAAGGGGATATGAAGGACCTGTTTGCAGAGCTTCTCTGTATTGAGGATCTCAAGGCAAAATCAGAGAAGGCAAGGGCGGTTAAAAACGCCCTCATACAGAAACTGGAGTTTCTTCAGGCTGAAAAAACAAGGCTTGAGGGGATAATCGGCAGCGAGGCAAAAGGGAAGGTAGAATTTGAGGAACTATCAAAAAGGATAGAGGCAATATCCTTAGAGATTCTCTCTAAGGAGAAAGAGATACAGGACATGGGGGGACAGATCCAGGGGCTTGATCTTAAGATATCGCTTCAGCAGGAATCCTTGAAGAAAAAGGCCAGTCTTGAAGGCGATATTAAGGTTAAGGAAAACAGGCTAAAAGAACTGCGCTCTAATCTTCAATCCAGAAAAGACCTTTACAACAGCAAGTACAAAGTCCTCAAGGAAAAGATTAACACTGCCAGAAAATTAATAGAGGCGGCGCCAGCCTTAAGAGAGAAGGCTAAGGAGGAGATTGACAGGGCATCTGAGGCTGAGGCCATAAAGACTCAGCTGCAGTCTCTTGATGAGCAGTTTGTATCTAAAAGCGCAAGGCTTTCTGAGTTCAACAAGACAGAGTCGCTGATCAAAGACAAAGAAAAAGAGTTACAGGGAATAAGACTGTTTCAGAGACATTCTATCGAAATGGCGGGAAAGGCGCTTAAAGACGCTGAAAAGACTGCAAGAAAACTTCAGAGTGTGCCCTGCTCCGCTATGGATATCGCTCAGACCTGTATGTTTGTCAAAGATGCGGTGGATGCTAAAAAGTCTCTTCCATCTCTAATGGAAGCGCTTGCGAAGGCGAGTGAGTCTGTCCCAAGAGAGGGAGAAATCTCCGCAGAGATAGTGAGACTCAAAATTACAATGATAGAAAAACCCTCTGTTGAGAATGAGATCAAAGACATACTGAAGGGAAAAGAGTCATCAAGCGGTAAGCTCAAGGCTATAGAAAAAGAATTAGCCTTGATCAGGGAGGCACTAAAGAGCCTTCCAGAGATTGAGCTTTCTGAAAAGTCGCTGCCTGAGTATGAGGCACAGCTACAGGACATATACAATGAGGGAAATGCTGTTATTCGTGAAATAGAAGACGGGATTAAAGATGTTGAAGCAGAGATAGAGGCCGTCAGAAATGAGCTTTCAAAGATAGTCATTGATGAGACCTTAGCTGAGCAAAAGAAAAAGCTGCAACTTCATTCGCTGACCGTAAGAAATGACCTTGAGCGAAAACGGAAAGAAGAGGCGGAGATCAGGAAAACACTCGGCGCCGTTGAAGAAACAATCAGAGGTATAGAGAAATCAAAAGATGGGCTAAACATCGTGCAGACAAAGATGGAATATTTCAATACAGAGATATCCGAGTGGGCGCTTTTAGAGAGGTCACTCGGCAATGACGGTCTGATTGCACTTGGAATAGACGATGCAGGACCTACAATTTCCGCTATAGCTAACGACCTGCTGCTGACCTGTTTTGGCCCGCGTTTTAGCGTAAGAATAGATACTCAGAGCATAAAGGCTGATAGAAGATCTGTAAAAGAGGTTTTCGACATAACCGTCTTTGACGCCGAGAGAAATGAAGTAAAGAGCATCAAACACATGAGCGGCGGAGAGAAGACATGGATTGAGGATGCTATCACAAAGGCAATATGCCTATATAACAAACAGCGGAGCAACAAGACGTTTCTCACGATATTCACCGATGAAAAAGACGGGGCGCTTGACGCGGAAAAGAAAAAAGAGTTCTTTTCAATGAAGAAAAGGGTTCTTGAGATAGGGGGATACGAGAGGGAATTCTGTATTACTCAGACCCCTGAATTACAGGAGCTTGCAGACGGCAGGATTGTCTTCTCTGAAAACGGTATATCCTTACTTACCTGAACAGGCTGAGGAGATTTTCAGTCTACCCCTTTTAAAATAGTAATATTTTTAGAAAGGAGGGACATAGGGCATAAACCTTGTGATTCAAAAACAGCATATAATGCAAGAAGACAGGAGGTTTGATTTATGAGCATGAGAAAAATATATTCCTGCGATATTTGTCGAGAAGAGTTGAAGAATCCATCGGATTCCTTCGGCCTGCACTTCAACAGCATAAAAATTTTTACGTAAGGAGTCCATATTTGCTTTGATTGTGCAAGGCAACTTGCGGTACATTTGGATAATGCTGAGATAAAGAAACAGCTTGGCATCTAATATATAGATAAGGAGCATTTTTATCAGAAAAAAGGGGCCGAAAGGCCCCTGACAAAAGGAGACAAAATTATGACAAATGAAAGTAACAATACTACAGGTATAATTGAAACACTGGAAAGCGGAAGAATTGAGGAGATAGAGACCCTCCTGGGACCCGTATTTAGACTTCAAAGGGCAGGCGTTATAAGGCCTGGCATAATGGTCTTGAAGAGCAGATGTTCGCAGCAAGACCACATGCTCTATGATGACCTTGTAAAACAGGGTCATGATTGGTACGAAATTGACTCCAGACTGGGGAAGGATAAAAACGGGAAGTCTAAACTTGTGCCTCAGAACGTAGAGTATTTTACAGTCAGGGGCGAGGATTGCGCTAACCCTGATAACGTGAAGAAAATATATGAACTCTACGCTTCCGAGGATGACAGGCTAAGGTCGTTTCCCGTCTGGTTTGCCACAAACGAGTGGTGGAACATTATTCCACACAGTCTGAGGTGCTTTGGCAAACAGCAGGGTCTCCGCTTTCAGAGCTTCTTCAAAGATTCTGAAAGGTGGTGCAGATTTCCAGCACCGGTTACTGCCGGCAAGAAAACCTTTGGGGGCAGGTCATGGGGCGAAAGGCCATGTAACCCGGATAGCTGCGAGGAGTTTCAGACAGGCGAGTGTAAGTTCGGTGGTGTAATACAGTTTTACATTCCCGGCACAAAAGGAATAGGCATCTGGATTATTCCTACAACGTCATGGAGAAGTCTCTCAAGCATAAAATCCTCCCTTGAAGCATTTTGCGCTCTAACGGGAGGAAGAATTGCTGGACTGTTTAATATGCCCTTAGATGAAAGCGGGGTAATTGTTCCTCGGCCGATCTTCAGGATTTCAAAAAGGCTGGAAACTGTTTATCCCACAGACGGCAATGGAACAGTCACAAAGCGTTCACAGTGGATCATAAGTCTTGATGTTGATGTTGACTTGACAGAGGTGCTGAGGCAGTCTTCGCCTCAAAAGGTCATTGCAAGAGGCCGCTCTGCCGCTCAAGTGCTTAACGGCGCAAAAGAGAATAAAGATAGAATAGATAACGAACCAGAGCCCGTTTCTGAGAAATCAGAGCGAGAGCGCCTGTCTGCTATAATGGAAGCGGAACAGAATCAGCCTTCAAATACTAATATACCTGATAAACCTGCAACTGATACTGCGCCTGAATCAGAAGCGCCAGTGAAGACACCAGTGAAGACAACTGATAATCATCCCATGACACTGCAACAGGCTGCCGCTATCAAGAAAATCGCCGCCAGAAAAGGCATAGATGAAAGCGCTGTGGAAGCAAAAATTGAAGGCTTGAATATGGAACAGGCTGCGAAATTAATTCAGACAATACAAAAGGGAGGTTCCTTAACTGCTGATGTTGTTTCAAAATCTAACGGAATCCCTGAAGAAGTAACCGTAGAGGAGGAGTTTTAGGAGAGGAGGTATATAGCCCCTGGATCGTATGGTCCAGGGGTTTTTTGTTTTAACCTCTACCAGCTACAAACTTGCTACCAATTCAAATTCAAATGTTGTATTGTGTCCACGTTGTGAGCACATTATGCCCGCCAGCAGCAGCAACCTCAAATGCCCTTTTGGCATGTTCCTGACCTTTTACCTCCACAAAATCGTCCTCGTATATAGAGTTTTCTTCCATCGCCTTATGAACATCTATCTCGAAAGGCACCTTGAGATTGCCATCCCTGAGAAATTCGACGACTTCGGGGAGGTTCTTTAATCCGAATACAGGTACACCCTTAACAACCGCCGCCTCTGGCGCATTCTCCTCAGGAAGGATCACACCTTTTAACCCAAGCTCTTTTGCCTTCAGGGCCATTGATAAAGCACCCCTTACAGGCTTTATCTTCCCATCAAGTGAAAGCTCACCTGTAAAGAGATAACCATCAGCCGAACTTAATTCAATCACACCCTCGGCCGCAATAATCCCAATTGCAATCGGGAGATCAAAAGATGAACCCTCTTTCTTTAAGTCAGCAGGTGCAAGATTAACTGTAATCTGCTTAAGCGGAAAAAGAAACCCGATATTCTTAAGTGCAGCCCTGACCCTGTCCCTCGACTCCTTAACAGCAGCATCAGGCAGACCAACCATCGAGAAATGAGGGAGCCCCCTTGATGCAATATCTACCTCGACCTCTACAGTATGGGCGTCAATACCTATAATACTTGCGCTGAGAACCTTAGAAAGCATGGTAGATTATATTTATTAAGCCAGAGGAAATGCAAGAGAGCAGAAGGCAGATTTTTTGATTGTGTTCAACCTTTTTAAGTAAGGGGGTTAATTAGAATTTTATTATCCTCATAAACCACCATATGGAAAAGCCGAATAGTAATGTCCCCAACACTATTATTCCTGCTATATCGTGCCATACATAGGCAATTCCGTTACCTTTGAATAATACGCTGTAGCCGAAATCTATGAAATATCTCATTGGTGATATGAGGCTGGCCCATTGCATCCATGGCGCCATGGCTTCGGGTGGTGTCCATGCGCCTGAGAGAAAGAGCATCGGCGCAAGGATCAGCAGCAAAATCATTCCGGCCTGTGGAAGGTTTCTGGATATTGTTGCAACGGCAATACCGAGACTTGACATGGTAAAGACATAAATGGCAGCAACACTATAGAAAAATAATAGGTTGCCCCTGATCGGGACGCCATAAATAGACTTCAGGATAAAAAATATGCTCAATAGGGAAAGTGACAGGACTATGACGATTGTGGGGATTATCTTTGCCAGGAATATTTCCCCCGGCCTTAAAGGGCTTACAAGGAGTTGCTCTACAGTCCCGTATTCCTTTTCCCTCACCGTTGCTGCTGCTGGAAGGAGAAGGGATACCATGGTGATCATATAGAAAAAATCCAGCATACTGACAAACCATGAATGTAGGGTGTTGGGGTTGAACTCAACCCTCAGTCGCTCATCAATGATGGGCAGGTTCTGAAAGGCTGCCCTCGTAAATTTCCCCTGCTTCTCTAAAATCTCTATTGAATATTCACTTGAAATCTGGGCTACATAGGCGATGGCGACGGTAGCGGAAAGGGAAATGGTACCATCTGTAATGGCCTGGATCTTTGCCAGCTTACCACCTGTTATCTTACGTTGAAAATCAACAGGAATAATTATTGCCATGGATGCCTTGCCACTGTCAAGCCATTCGGTGATTTCCTTTTCATTTGTTATATGCGACAGTATCTTGAAATAAGGCATCCTGAAACGGCCAATAAGTTCACGGCTAACAGGACTTTTATCCAGGTCATAGATGACAGTTGGGAAATTCCTTACCTCCAGGGATATGGCATGTCCTGCAATATAGATTTCCCCTATGAATGCCCATGCAAGTATAAAGAGAAGGGCATTATCCCTTAGAATCTGCAAAAACTCTTTGCGGGCAAGGGATAATATCCGGCTGAACATCAGCCTATCCTCTTTTTAAAGGAAGCTATGGCGATTGTATAAACAATGGCTGCATACAGCATAAGCGCGGCCACATCCCATACATAATAGTTAACCCCCAGTCCCTTGAGATAAACACCCCTTACCATACCCATAAAATAAGTGGCCGGAATGAAACGGCTCACAATCTGTCCTGTCATATCCTGACTTGTGATAGGAGACAAAAAACCTGAATAAAGAAAGGCTGGAACAACTGTTATTAAAAAGGTGATGATCATTGCCGCAACCTGCGTGCGTGAGATGATTGATACAAAGAGCCCTATCCCGATAGTGCAGGAGATGTAAAGGATTGCTCCAAGTGTGAGAACGAGAAAACTGCAGGTAAAGCTCTTCTATAAGCTCATCCTTATCTTGATCGGCCTTCTGCCTTTTCCCTATAAATAACTCTGTTATGCCATTGCTTGCTATAGCCTTCCAGTTCCTTATCTGCCCAGGATGAACCTGATACTGACTTGCCAATTCAGATGTGGTCTTATCTTCCTTTATTGCCTCTAATGCCACTTTTGCCTTAAAGGCCGGGGGATAGTTTGCCCTCATTTTCTTCATGGACCTCCTCTTTTTTTGACCTCAACTGTAACTTAACATACTGTCCGATTTTCTGGGTCCATTATATTCTAAGTCTACTATCTTAATTCTTTTATTATGGCTTTTATAATACAGGTTAAGCAGAGTTTCAACACCATATCTGGTATCTTTCATCTTCCAAAGAATAGGCAATATATCCTTTCTATAAAGGGCTCTTTCACCACCAAGCCAATCGTCAATAGGCTTTGAAATATCCACTTTTGGATTTTGTTCTGAGCAACGACGACCGATTACCATATCTGCTTGATCGAATATTAAAGGTGCTATTAGTTTTTCGATATGTTTGTAATTCAGTCCAGTAATATCGGCATCAACAAAGACAAGGATTTTTCCATTCGAAATTTCTGCACCACTTACCATTGCGTATGCTTTCCCTTTATTTTCTTTAAATTCTAAATAATGAAATTGATAAAATTGTAATTGTTGTATTTGTTGTATTTGTCTTAATATTTTCGCCGTATTGTCGGTTGAACCATCATTCACTACAATAACTTCGTCAATCAATTTGCAATTTAGTAAGCTGACCACTACTTCTTTGACAGTTTTTTCTTCATTAAAAACTGAGACTATCGCTGATACCTTATTTTTGCTTATCATTTTGGGTTTCTGTTCTCTAAAAAAAGATGTTCATTCTAAGCATTCTTCTTATGGCTGATAGCAATCCCTTCAAATAGCATGGTTAGTAAATTTTGAATCCTTGATTTCAACGGTCTTTTTACCGGTTTTAAGATCCACTGGAAGATAAAGGAGTTGATCATTCCAGCTAAACCATATGCAATCTCCGCAGGATTAAGCGGCCTGATCTCCTTACGATTGATACCTTCCTCTATGATATTTTGAAGCATCATAAGATATCGTTCATATAGTTGATTTATCCTTAAACCGAGGTCTTCCTTTGCCATCCACTCGAAACCACTTCTCTCGGAAATGAAGATCTTGAAGAAATCCCTGTGATCCTCAAAGAAATTAAAGGCTGTAGTAACGAGAGCCTTAAGTTTATCCATGCTCGAATCAAAACGTGATACAGCCTTTTCTATCAGAGAGAATAGTTGTTCTGTCTTTTCAGTAATGAGTGTGAAGTAAATTTCCTCCTTACTTGGGAAAAACTGATAGAGGGTAGCCATACCGAACTCGGAGGCATCTGCTATCTCGGCCAGAGTGGTTTTAAAAAAGCCTTTTTGGGCAAAGAGCTTTTCGGCTACATCAAGTATCTCCTGCCGCCTTGCCTGCCTTTCCCTTTCGCGCCTACCCATCTTCTCCATAAGTAAAGACCAGAGATTTTTTGAATTAATATTCTAAATTAGAATGATTATTCTAATTTAGATAAAATAGAGATATTTGTCAATAGAAATATGACATGGAAAGGTCTCCATTCTAAAGGTGACATCTTGACCTTTCTACACTACACATCACCTACATATTTTTTTATCAATTCTTTGAAGAACTTCATATCCTCGGTCATCTTCTTAAGCTCCTTTAGAGAGACAATAAATATTTAACCTCAATTATTTGTTCGTCCGGGGTCATGGACAAGCTCTATTACTGTTATTTCTGGTGGTGATAAAAAGCGCATGGGTGGTCCCCATGTGCCTGCACCTCTACTTACATAGAGATAGGAATCATCCACAAGCCTTAAATGTCCTGCATGGACGGTATGCCTGTAGTAAAGCCATGTCAAAAGGCTGAAGGGGAATATCTGTCCTTTATGGGTATGCCCTGAAAGCTGGAGGTCAAAAAGGCCCAGAGAATCTTTATCTACAACCGGCCTGTGTTTAAGCAATAGAGTAAATTTATCCGGCGGCAATTCCGAAAGTAACTTCCGCTCTGAAATATCATTGTAAAGACTGTATTCTTTTCCTGTGGGATCGTCGATACCAACAATATTGATAATGTCTGCAACTGTAATCCCTTCATTTCTTAAAATCCTGAATCCTGCCTTCTCCGTGAATTCAAGTGAATATCCAATCCCTGCATAAAACTCATGATTGCCTGTTACTGCAAATTTGCCATATTTCGGATTGATCTCTCTGAAAGGGCTTGACAATCCCCTAATGCCGCAGCGCTGCCCATCCACAAGGTCTCCTGTCGATACCAGAATGTCAGGCTCTGCCTTTTTCACTTCTTCAAGGATTCTTTGCAGCCGTCTTGCCCTGATAGTCAATCCAAGATGGACATCAGAAATCTGGACTATCCTCAATCTGCCAATCTCTTCAGGGATTTTAGAGGTCTTGATTTCTACCTTCTCAGTGCGAATATTCAATGCCTCAAAATAACCATAGATACCGATAATTAAAGAAAGCATAAGAGGGAAATAAAAAGAGAGCCTTGCCGAGAGGATTAAGGAGGATAAATTTTTATGGGAGATGAATCCCGCAAGATAAATCACCAAACGGTAAATGTCCATGCATACTGAGGCAGAGAAGAACAGGAATAAAATCCCCATCCATGTATATCCGATGTAAGATACGAGTCGTGAAGGAATTTCGAGTTCAAGCCTTTCAGAAAACCACACAATCAGAGGGGCACAGACCATTGCAAGCATGAAAAGGCTTATGCAGATACCGGCACTTGTGCCAAAGGAAAAAGCAGCCTTTGCCTTCAGGAATACATAGAAATGTATCCCCCCATACAGCAGGAAAAAGATTATCAGAAAAAGAAGCATATTCATCCTATTTTGTCCACTGCTTTTTACCTTTTTTTGGATATGGGATCGCTCTGTTCGACCTTCTTTTTCCGATGCTGGACAAAAGCATCACGCATCGAGACATAAGGCTCTACAGCCGACTCCTTGAACGACTCATAATCTCCGATCCTGAATGATGTGTCGTTTACCTTTTCGTGTGCAGCAATCCCGACAGTTGCTTCAACGGGCAGAACGTCCTTGCTTACGTAGGTAAGCGGATACATCAGGCGGTCTCCGGCAAAACCAACGGTATCACGGAGAGAAGAAGGCCCCAAAACGGGCAATACAATATAAAACCCATGACCGACACCATAATGGCCCAGTGTCTGCCCGAAATCAGCCTCTTGTTTCTTAATGCCGAGGGCGTCCCTTGCAACATCGCCGAGACCTCCGATGCCGGCGGTAGAATTGAAGAGAAACCGGATGAGTTCATTGCCTGCTGCCTTGAGCCTGAGCTGTAATAGATTGTTCAGCATTCTGACCGGCGCCTTAAGATTGTCGTATGCGTTACTGAATACAATCCTGAAATCTTCAGGAATGATATGAGAATATACCTGTGTCACCGGCTTGAGCACCCAGAAGTACAGTTTATCGTTAACATGAAACATCACCCTGTTAAACGGGACTAAAGGGTCGGCAATCTCCGGGCCATCTTCTTCTTCCTGCTCGTTAACAGCCTTGCTTTCAACAGACACTGTTTCCTGTGCCTCTTTCTCTTCTACATCGGCATGTTGTGCCGATACGCTTTTTGTGTTTTCATCCTGAACATACGTTTCGGTCACAGGTGAAGACTCTTGCAAGGGTATCTCAGCGGCGACCGCTGGGACAACCGCTGATTCAAACAGCATCCGAGGTGCTGTGAACGTCCCAGCGCTCCGAGATTGCTCCGCGTCTGCTGTTATTGAAGACGTATCTGCCGGGAGAGATGTCGGACAGAGCACAAGAACAGAGGCCAGTATAAAGCTATGTATGGCTTCCATGGTTTTTCCTTTTTGTGGTTCCTCCATGCTCAACTCAGCCTTTGTCTACCTTTTTCCTGAGAGTTTCGAGTAAAGATTCCGGTGGTTTGTTCGAGAGTATCTTCCTGAACTGGGCGCGGTAGTTGCCGATGAGGCTTACTCCCTCGATAACCACATCATAGACCCTCCATACGCCGTCCTTTAATATCACCCTGTAGTAAATCGGTATCTCCCCGGTTTTTCTCAACACCGTGCTCCGGACCTCGACCGTCTTTTCTGTGAGCGGAACCTCTTTGCCAAAGACTATCTTTTCATCGGTATACGACAGTATCTTATCGGCGTAGGCATCTTCGAGCAGAGACCTGTAAAGTTCAATAAACTCCTTCTGCTGATCGGGATTGAACCGCTCCCAGTTCCTGGCCAATGTTCTTTTGGAGAGCTCAGCGAAGTCGAACATTTTCACCGAGACGGCGCGAATCCTGTCCTTCTTGATTTTTTTCGCCGATTCAGGTTTGAGGGCAGGGTCGCGCAGCACCTCCATTACCCTGTCGGCATGTCCTTTCACGGTTTCGAGGGCCGCACCGGCAACGGCAGAGACCGGAAAGATCAAACATAGAAGGAGCATCATTATAATGAGTTGTCTCTTCATGCCTTTCCCCTTGAGATTCATTTGGTATCCTTTTTGTCGCCCTTCGTGATATCTCCGAATACGTATTTACTGATCAGGTCTTCTATGTCAAGAGGCGAGGTGGTTTCGGTGATCGTCCCTCCGGGTTTCAGGATATCACCGCCGCCTCCGGGATCGATCTTGACGAACTTATCGCCGATGAGACCGGAGGTCTTGATGGATGCGATGGCGTCGTCGTAAACCTCGATGCCTTTCTTGATCTTCAATTCGACCAATGCTACCTGTTTCTCCGGGTCTATGCTTAATTGCGCCACCCTTCCGGCTTCAATGCCATTAATCTCGATGGGGCTGTCGACCCGCAGCCCCGATACCGAACTGAAGCGGGCATAAAGTGAATAGTAATCATCACCGAACAGGGAGACCTTGCCGAGTTTTACGGTCATATATCCCACGCAGAGAAGTCCGATAACCACAAATATGCCGACAACCGATTCCATTGAATACTTTTTCATTTTGAACAATCCTCCTTGCCGCACTGATATGTTGCGATGATTTTCTGCTTTGTTGAAGCTTTTTCTATGATCTGTTCAATGTCATCAGCAGGACCGGCTTCGGTTATGCCTGCAGTCACCATTATTTCGAAGCATTCCTGGATTCCTTTTGTAATTCCGGGAAGCGCCTTTTGCTGAAATTCCCAGGCAAAATCATGAACTGATCTTTCAACTTCTTCGGGTTGCAAATAGGGTAGAATAGTGAGGATCCTTCCCCTGCTGTGACGCGCCGAAAATCCTCCCAACGGACCGAAATATTTGTTCACATATTCACCAAGGGTCTTGAGAACCTCTAAGGCAGTTTGAGAACCGAGCCTGTCAGAAAGCCGATCAAAGTGAACACCAAAGAGCACCGCCGTGATTATGCTATCGGCATGTCCGCGGTCTATTACAAAGTCATAGCGGGATCTGAACATTTTTTTCGAGAGCAGCCCCGTGAGCTCGTCCTTAAGTCCCTCGATGCTTCTGATAAATTCATCGATCATAGGATGGTCGAGCCTCGTCAGCTCCTCATAAGTTCCTTGAAAAGCTATGTTCCCTTCCCAGAGGAGGAGTATCCGGTCTGAGATGAAGAAGACATCGGGGATGTCATGGCTCACGAGAACAGCTGTAAATCCGAATTTTTTCCTGTAATTGGCAATCATGCTCAGGATCATGTTCTTTCTGATAGGGTCTTGGCCGGTAGTCGGCTCGTCAAACAGTACGATGGACGGATCCGTTACGAGCGCCCGGGCCATAGCCACCCGCTTCTGCATCCCTCCGGAGAGCTCGGAGGGGTACTGATGAATAACGTCGGCAAGCTCCATCTGTTCGAGCCGCGACATAACCCTTTTTTCTATCTCCTTTTTTTTGAGGTTTGTAGTCTGCCGGAGCGGAAGGGCGATGTTTTCAAAGACGGTCATGGAATCGAAGAGGGCATTGTTCTGGAACATAAAGCTGATCTGCGCCCTGCATCCGTCCCATTCTTTTTTGCTCATCTCATTGACCGGCTTCCCCCTGAAGAGTATGCCCCCTTCATCAGGAGAGAGAAGGCCGATGATGTGCTTGAGGAGAACACTTTTCCCTGTGCCGCTTTTGCCTATTATCGTCGTAATCTCGTTTTCGTAAATATTGAGATTCGCGCCGTCAAGAACGGTGTTTCCATCAAAACGCTTTGTGACATCCCTGAATTCTATCAAAGGTATTTTCATGGTCTCCCACCTACATGAGAAAGGACGTGATTACGTAGTCCGAGATGAGAATCATGATACAGGAGAGCACCACAGCCGAGGTGGTTGAGAGACTGACGCTTTTGGAGCCGTAGCTGTCGGTACGGAGATGAGTGAAATACCCCTGGTAGCAGCAGATTGTTGATACGAGCACGGCAAAGACGAGTGACTTGATGAACCCACCCCGGATATCGGTCAAGTCCACATACGCATCTATCCGATAAAAATAGGCGCCTTTATTGACGCCGAGAAGGACAACGCCGGTGAGGTAGCCGCCGATGATACCGATAAGATCAAAAAAGGCAGTCAGCAAGGGGAAGCTGATAACTGAGGCGGCTATGCGCGGGCTGATGAGATACCGAATAGGGTCAATCCGCATGGCATACAAGGCGTCGATCTGCTCGGAGATGCGGAGGATGCCGATTTCGGCAGTCATCGCTGAGCCCGCCCGGGCGGTTATCATGATTGCGGTCAGCACAGGCCCCAACTCCCTGATAAGCGAAAGGGCGACGACCGAACCGAGGAATCCCTCCGAGCCGAATTTTCTCAGGGTATAGTAAAGCTGAAGACCAAGGACCATGCCGGTAAAGAGGCCTATAAGCATCACTATATTCGATGACTTTGCGCCGATGTAAAAGACCTGCTGAACGATCTCCCGGAACTGTTTGGGCCGGAATATCCTCAGAAAGGCGAGGGCAAAGAAGATAACCGCGGCTCCAAGATCGTTAATGACCCTCATTGTCTTTTTACCGAGGGAATGAAAGAGGCTCCAAAAAAAACTCTCTTTTATATCCGATGCCATAATCATATATTTCTCCTCCTTTCTTTCAATCCTGAGTCCCAAACCGGTCTACTCATTTTGCAATCATGCTGTTAGTCAACTTCAACCCTATCTCTGCGAGTCTCCTGCCAAAAGCCCTGCATATATTCGTCTCATTTTCATCAATCTCCCTTCTATTGTCATCACCGGCAACATGACCGGGCCCGTAAGGAGAACCCCCTCCTTTAGTAAAATGGAGATCGGTTACCGAGTACGGGACGCCTACAACCACGAAACCAAGATGAAAAAGAACATTCATAAGGCTAAGGATAGTAGATTCCTGCCCTCCATGTGGAGTTGCAGTTGAAACAAAAATCCCTGCCGGTTTCCCTTCAAATACCCTTTTTATCCATACCGAACTGAGTTGATCAATCTGGTTTTTAAGCTGCGCCGATACATTCCCGAACCTTGTAGGCGTGCCAAAGGCTATTGCACCTGCTTCTTTAAAATCATTAAGCGTTACCAAAGGTATGCCATTTTGCATCTCAACACCCGCCTTCATAGCCGGACTTGAAAGAACAATGGTCTCCGGCATTAATTCGGGAACCCCATCAGCAGGCCATTCGTAAGTCCTGCTGATGGGGTCAGTAAT